>ERZ842401.258-NODE-258-length-74136-cov-11.985259_pt1 | contig 74136 bp, 70 predicted proteins | sample MGYA00521270_ERZ842401 | MGnify/ENA primary metagenome ERZ842401 (study PRJEB31892, sample SAMEA3878208) | bioreactor metagenome | biome: Moose rumen | place: Sweden | collected 2011-10 | study: EMG produced TPA metagenomics assembly of the PRJEB12797 data set...
CCGTATTACCGCGGCTGCTGGCACGGAGTTAGCCGGTGCTTCCTCTGTAGGTACAGTCATTGTTCGTCCCTACTGACAGATCTTTACACCCCGAAGGGCGTCTGCGATCACGCGGCGTTGCTGCGTCAGGCTTTCGCCCATTGCGCAAAATTCCCTACTGCTGCCTCCCGTAGGAGTATGGGCCGTGTCTCAGTCCCATTGTGGCTGATCATCCTCTCAAACCAGCTACTGATCGTCGCCTTGGTGGTCCATTACACCTCCAACTAGCTAATCAGATGCAGACTCATCCCTGAGCGCCGGAACTTTCAAGAATAACATCTCAGTTACGCTCATATGGGGTATTAGCAGAAGTTTCCCTCTGTTGTCCCCCACTCAGGGGCAGATTCTCTACACATTACTCACCCGTCCGCCACTTTCCATTACCCGAAGGTAATTTCTCGTTCGACTTGCATGTATGAAGCACGCCGCCAGCGTTCGTCCTGAGCCAGGATCAAACTCTCCATTGTCAGAAAGTTATGTCCGTCTTGCCATATGGCAAGTTTGACTCTTTTTATTTGAACACTAACGTTACGTTAGCAATTCTGTCCGTTAAATCATTTTTTTTTGAATTAACAAGTATTGTTTGTCACATAATTCGTCTTATGTTTTGCCTTAATTCATCTGTGCATTTTAAATAATGCAGGATTCATTAAGACTTCAGCTATTCTGTTTTCAATGTTCTGATAAAAATACTTCCGACGAACTGTTGCTACTTATATAATTCCTTTGTTCTGTCGGAAATCGCATAACTTTTGGCGAATTTCTTATTACCACTAACTAACTCAGCGATAATCTATTTCCACTTACCTTAATCGTTAATAAAACTGTACGTTTTTAGATAAAATTCTAAGTTTCTGGTTTTAATAATATAGTTAAGTTCCGTGTCTCAACTTTTTAATCATAGTACTTCAATATTTAATTTCAAGTATATATTCTTATTTGCTTAATAAAATGTTACATTTACACTATACATATCAAAAAAAAAGAGAAACATTAGTTTCTCCTTTTTTTATAATAATCAGAAAAATTATTTAATATTAGCGAAAGTCCATGCATCAAATGTCGGAGCCTCTTTAACCTGAATTTCGTGAGTTTCGGTTCCTGAGCATTCTCCGTCATGAGCAATCGGTTTATACAATCTGTTGTAGTATTCGATAACCATACGGTCTGAATTAAAGTATGCTTCAGATGTTCTGATAGCCTGACGCATAATTCTTGCCCATTCAAGTTTGTTATCATAGTAAGTCGGAATAATTTGATTTTCAATTATATCCATTAAACATTTATGATCCTTCCAGTGTCTTTCTTCCCATGACATTTCATCATCAATCTCAGGATATTCAATAGCATAACCGTTGATTCCGCTGAACGTACCTTCAACAGTCCAACCGTCCCAAATTGATAAGTGAACTGCACCGTTTGCATTTGCACTCATACCAGAAGTACCTGAAGCTTCAAACGGACGAAGCGGTGTATTTAACCATACATCTGAACCTCTTTTTAACATTCCAGATAACTGTAATTCATACCCCGGAAGAACAACTACATTCTTCAATGAATGAGAACGGTGTAATAATTTGTTGAACATTTCTCTGCCCATAACATCATCCGGATGGAATTTACCTGCAAAGATAATCTGTAATTTATCTTCATTTAACAGTTTTTCAATTCTGTCTTTATCCATCAAAATTAACCATGCACGTTTGTAGTCGGCAAATCTCCTTGCCCATGTAATAGTAAGAACATCAGGATTGAATCTCTTACCAGCAACATTTGCAACATACTGGAATAATTCTGCTTTCATTTCCTTTTTAACTTCCAAAACTTTTTCTAAATCGTTTTCAGAAGCCTTAATTCTTGGATCTTGCCAATATTGAAGATTAACTGCATTTGTAATGGCTCTTATCGGACATCTGCCGTCTACCCATTCCCACATCTTATTTGCAACAAGACCATGTAACTGAGAAACAGCATTTGCAATTCTTGACATTCTCAATGCTGCAACCGTAAGTGAGAAATTTTCACCGCCTAAATTTACGGCTGTATCTCTCGAAGCACCCGCAAAGAATCCGCCTTCCAGTAATGTATCAACCCAGTGAACTTCATTACCTGCAGCAACAGGAGTGTGAGTGGTAAAGACAGTATGTCTTTTTACTTCGTTTAAATCACCTTTGTATTGTCTTAAAAGCTCGAATGCGGCAGGAAGAGCATGACCTTCATTCATGTGAATAACATCAAACTTATATCCGACCTGCTGTAATATTCTTACGCCTGCAATACCCAATACAATTTCCTGAGCAATTCTGATTTTTTCATTTCCGTCATATAATTTGTAAGAAATACTTCTTGCCCAATCACTGTTACCATCAATATCGGTTGTCAAAAGATAAACAGGACAAGTGCCGAATAATTCAGGTTTAACTAAGAACGCTTTTACTTTAACTTTTTCCCCAAAGATATCAACAGTTGTCTGAACCCCTGTATCCGTTAAGTAATCATAGTATTTTCTGATATATGCAACTTCAACATCTCCGGTATGACTTATACGCTGGTCATAATAACCGTAAGACCATAAAATAGTAACCCCTACCATAGGCATCTGAAGATATCCGGCAGACAACATGTGCGAACCTGCCAAAAATCCCAAACCGCCCGAATATGTATTTAAAGACTGATCAATAGCAATTTCCATTGAAAAATAAGCTACATTAGGTAATGCCATATCTAGAACCTCTCTTCTCTATTATTTCTACTATAAATTTTCATGTTTTAAAAAACTGTGCTTTTACATTGTAACATATATTTTATAAAAAGGATAGTGTTTTAGATAAAATTAATTGTGATATTCCATCATTTAATTTTATCCAAAAATCGTTTTAGCGCTATTTTTACATGTGAATATGTTAAACCACCCTGCATATAAGCAACATAAGGTTCTCTCATCGGTCCGTCAGCACTAAGTTCAATAGTTGAACCTTCAATAAATGTTCCGCCGGCCATAATGACTTTATCCTCATACCCGGGGATATACTCGGGTATCGGAGTAACATAGGCATTTACAGGTGAAAGACTTTGTATTGTGCGGCAAAATTGTTCTAACAATTCAGGTTTGCCAAAAGTTATATTTTGAATAATATCCGTTCTGACCTCATTATACTTAGGATAAGAATCATACCCTATCTCGTCAAATATTTTTGCAGCAAGTACAGCTCCCTTTACAGCATCACAAACAACAGACGGTGCCATAAACAACCCTTGAAAAATCAAACGGTGCTGATTAAACATAGCGCCGCCCTCAGAACCAATTCCGGGAGCAGTTAATCGATTTGCCGCCCTATCTACATACAGAGATTTCCCTGCAATATATCCGCCTGCTTCAACTATACCGCCTCCGGGATTCTTTATCAATGAACCGCCGATTAAATCTGCACCAACCTCTAAAGGCTCGCGTTTATCAACAAACTCCCCGTAACAGTTATCTACAAAGCAAATACAATTCGGATTTATTGACTTAACTGTTTTACAAATTTTTTCAATAGTATCTATTGATAGAGATTTTCTTGTAGAATAGCCTTTCGAACGTTGAATTAAAACCATTGTTGTATCAGTATCGACTTTTTGTTCTATACCGTCAAAATCTACATCCGTACCATTTATTAAAGGTACTTCATCATACAAAACACCGTTCCCGATTAAAGAAGAACGTTTTGTTTCATCATCTCCCATTGTTCCGATTACTTCCTGCATAGTATCATAAGGAGTACCTGCAACGGAAATCAATTTATCTCCATATCTTAAATTACCGAACAACGCACAGGCAAGAGTATGTGTTCCCGATGCAAAATGAATACGAACAAGCGCTTTTTCAGCTTTAAATACCTGAGCAAAAACTCTGTCTAATACTTCTCTGCCCAAATCATCATGACCATACCCCGAAACCGTATAAAAATGTTCGGGAGCAACCTTATTATCAAAAAAAGCATCTAAAACCTTTTCCTGATTATAATCTCTTACATCTTCAATATAATCAAACTGTTCTTTTAAAGACTCCTGAGCATTTTTTATAATATCCTGACTATTCATATTCCCTCTTATTTATATTATTAATTAATATATATATTAATATAAGCAGGAAATAAAATAAAGTCCTCATCATATTTTGATAAGGACTTTATTTCTTACGAATTATAATTTTTATACCGATAACTTAATATACTGTAATCGGAAACATCAGTATCAGACTCGCTGCCGTAGAACACAGATAAATCAGTAGCCTTTTTATAATTGTATTCATCAAGTTTTGCCTGTTTTGAACAATCTGTCGTATAAGCAGCAATTTCAGCATTTGTAACCCTGCCGTCATGATTTTTGTCTATTTCATCAAAATTATCAAGTATTTTTGAAATAGTTGATGACGAATAAGCACCTGAAGCGGCAAGCTGAGAAAGTTCATTTTTTGACACTCCTGATGTTGAAAGTGTTTGTGAGAATTTTTCCATCTCATCAGCCCCGATTTTACCGTCACCGTCTTTATCAAGAGTTGCAAAATTGTTTTGCAGGTATGAAGCAAAAGACTGATTCAATGTCAGATAATTAGTCTGGTCATTTCTCGCTGCAGTAATATTTTTGTAAGTTACGCCATCCTGGGGATATAAAGCCGCTAAATAAGCATAAGTATTAGATAACCCTGAGCTTAAACTCGAAATAATAGAAGAACCTGTACTCGTACCCATAATATAACCTTTCTTATATATACATTCATATATATAATAATGATGTTTTGCTAAATGTCAAGGCTAAACATATATATTAACAATAAAAAAACATGTTTTGTTAATTAATTATTAACAAATTAAAGCAATATAAAGTGAGTCTGTAATATATCTTAACAAACTAAAACGCAATTAGTAAAAGCGTTTTAGCGATTTTTGTTACAAGCTCTTAACAAAAGAGAAACAAATCCTAAAGTTTTAATTCAAGTATGCCGACATGTGAGACATAAGGAAAAAGTCAATAGTATTACTACAAGGAAAAAAGAAAGGACAGTCACTATGGGAATGAGCGCATCACAAGCAAGATTTCTAAGCTTGACCGCTCGTAAGACAAACACAGAGTACGAAGGGCAACAAATTAACCAACAACGTACCGCTTTGTCAAACGAATCGTCAAACTATTACAGCCAATTGACATCAATGGCTGTACCGGTACCTCCATCAAGTGCCGATTATTCAAAGGTAACTTACACATTCAAAGATGGTACCGAAAACAACACAATTACATCTTTAGTAGCAACTAAAGATACAAAAACAAGCGGTGTCTACATGTTGAACTATGTTCAAACAATTCCGGCAGACACAATGGTAGTAAACGGAACAGCATTAGTATCCAGAACAGGTACTGACCCTGATTTTACTTACCAAATTGGTAAAGTAACTCTACAAAAAGCATTGGGCAGCGAAACAAGTTCTGATACGGCTCCAACTGACCCGTCATCACTATCAGATGAAGACAGAAAAAAATGGGTTGATAGATTTACAGCTGCGGGTATCCCGTATGAAGTTGCATGTTCTTATTCAGCAGAAGAAATAGTAGCTAAATTAGCAGTTGAAAAACAATACTGTGAAATGGCACAAGAAAAATATGCGGATGATAATTGGTATGTAAGATATCAGAAAAATTCATCTTCAGGCTCTTATGAACCGGTATTGGTTGGAGCTAAAGAATTAGCACACGTTGATTACAATGAAAAAACAACATTATCATTAAGCGGTGTTAAACAATATGTATTCGGACAAACTGAAGAATCCAGAGAAGTTAAAAACGCAAAAGCAAAAGTTGAACAGGATGCTACAGGAAGATACATCAGCTTATTTATCTATGATGATTACGATAATGATCCTTCATTGGGAACAAAATACGATTTAACTACAACTACTGAAGCAGATGAAGCAGGTTATAACGATGCTATGAATCAATACTACTATGACAAAGCACAGTATGACCAAAAAGTTCAGGAAGTAAACGCTAAAATTGAAGTTATTCAAGTTCAGGATAAAAACCTTGAATTAAAACTGAAACAACTCGATACTGAACAAAACGCAATTGCAACAGAAATGGATGCAGTTAAGAAAGTTATTTCTAAAAACGTTGAATCTTCATTCAAAACATTCAACGGCTAATAAAAAAGTCATCCTGCCCAAAAAGCAGGGTGCAGGGCGAAAGCCAAACAAATTGACTAAACTTATAATTAAGGCAACTTAATTAAAAAACAGACTTTCCTTTCCCTTTTTCCTATTGATTTTCCAACGACTTGTAACAAAGTCGTTTTTTTTTGCGGATTTTGTGTAGAGTGAAGTCGAACGAAGCGAGCGGAACTCGTCCATGCGAGGACAAAAATGAGTGACAGCGTAGCGAAACGAATACTTGTCCGAGCATAAACAAAATCCAAGACAGCTCCGAGCAGAGGCAGGTACAAAGTACCGTATCTCAAATTATGGAATAATGAATATTGCGCAAGCGAGAGACCGACAATTATACCTGTATGAATATTCAGGTTAATTGCAGGCGGTGGCGTTTAGTGCGAATGCGAAAAGGATTTTGTACCCAGCAAACAAAAAAATTAAGTATTGTTTTGTTAGAGGTAGCAAATGTGAACGAAACAAACTAAATTCAATTCTACAAAGTGATATAACTTACTTTCTTATTTCAATTGTTGCGCCGACAAATTCAAGTGCTTTTTTATTTAGATCTGCTTCATCATCAGACAAACCGCTCATAAAAAGAGTCGGCGCAGAATCTGCTATCCATTTTGCATGGTCATAAGTTATACCCGTAATTTGTCTTAAAGTAGCCATAAAAGTTGCTTTGTTATCACCCACAGATTGAACATAGAGTAAATTATCTCCTGTGGAGCGTTTTATCACAAAATCACGTTTGCCAAATATTTTTTTATAATGAACCAAAAACCATCTTTTGCAGTATCTATATACTTTAATCATATCAATCTTATCCATGTCAATACTTGTATATTTTTTTAATATATCACGCACGATTATAATTAACATAAGCGCAATAGCACCATATAAAAATCTGTCATCAATCATTTAAAGCCCCTTTTAAAATAAAATAAACGGACAACCAACAGATGATTGCCCGTTCATTATAACATTTGATTGATTAAAAATCAAACTACTTGATTTCAACACCTGCACCTGCAGCTTCAAGAGTTTTCTTGATTTCTTCAGCTTCAGCTTTTTTGATGTTTTCTTTAACTGCTTTAGGAGCAGCTTCAACTAAATCTTTAGCTTCTTTCAATCCTAAACCTGTGATGTTACGAACTTCTTTTAAGATAGCGATTTTCTTATCAGCAGGTACAGATGCTAAGATAACAGAAACTTCAGCATCAGGGTCATCAGCCGGAGCTGCTGCACCTGCAGCCGGAGCTGCTGCTACTGCAACAGGAGCTGCAGCAGATACGCCGAATTTTTCTTCCATAGCTTTAACTAATTCAGCTGCTTCTAATAAAGTTAATTTTTCAATTGATTCTAAAATAGTTTCTACGTTACTCATTTTTATTTCTCCTTTTACTTTTTTTTGAGTTTGTACTAATAATTTTTTGATTTGTTTTTGCTGCGCTTTGTAAAATTAATTACTACGTTCTACGCAAAAACACTAAGCTGCCTTTTGGTCTCTAACAGCTGCAATAGCTCTTGTAAGAGAAGCCATAACTCCATTGACGCAACCAACAACACCTGAAGCAGGAGAATTGATTGAACCAAGCATTTTTGCAAACAATTCTTCTTTTGAAGGAAGATTTGCAAGAGCTTTTGTTTCATCAACGGATAACAATTTACCATCCAATACTGCACCTAAAATTTCGCCTTTTTTAGCTTTATCAATGAAAGCCTTAACAGCTTTTGCAGGTGTAACAGGATCTTCAAAACCGAAAGCCAAAGCAACAGGGCCTGTCAATTTTTCAGCCAAGGCTTCATAAGAAGTACCTTTGATAGCGATTTTAGCCAAAGTATTTTTTGTAACCATATAATCGCCGCCATCTTTTTGGATTTCACGTCTTAGAGTTGTAATTTCTTCAACAGACAAACCTTTATAGTCGGTAATAACGGCTACCTGAGCTTTTTCGATTTTTGATTTAATTTCATCAATTTTTTCTGATTTAAATGCTTTTGTAGACATTTTTGCTCCTTTGATTTTGTGTAATTGGGCAAACTGTATATAATACGGGGACCCCGAAGTATATTTTGCCCGGCTCGACCTTTATAAACCAAAAAAGATTTTGCTTTTCTGGAATTTACCGCAAAATCTTACACCAAAGTCGTTTTGTTTAAATAAACTACTATTTACTTTCAGCATAACCTCGGTCGGCAGAGTTAATCAATTAAGCCTGTATAAGAAAACATTTTATGTTGTTTTAACTTATTTTCGGCACCGGCTGTCTGCGGTATGGAATTATAATATTCTAAAAAACAAAAAAAATCAATAGCAGATTTACAAATTGTATTATTTGAGAGTATTAAAATATAATTTGTTATACTCAAGAGCCTCTTTTGTTGCGGCAATTGAGTAAATCGGTTTTGAATTAAATATATAACGTGCGGTATTTTGAATATCCTCAGGAGTAATACTGTCAATTATTTCAAATTGTTTATTAATATAATCAGGACCGTAAGGGGTTGAAGCAGAGTCAGCAATTATGTAATTTTTATCATAATTCATTTCTAAGTCGTCAAGAACCTGAGATTTTAGTGTTTTCTTTACCGTTTCCAATTCTTCGGAATTAACTTTTTCATTTTTTATTCTTTCAACATTATCCCTGAAGCCGTCTAATGATTTTTTAATATTATCAAGTGACTTTTCACCTGTTTCGGCATTATTTGTTGTTGTTTTAATTCTTAGTGCCATTACACCGATATTTTCACATTTGTCATAAGCAGAGGAAACAGTATAAGCAAGATGTCTTTGTTCTCTTAAATCGTTAAACAAACGAGAACCTGCACCGTCGCCAAGTATTCCGTTAAGAAGATTTATACACATATCGTCTTTTATGTTACCGTTTTGTTTAAATTTATAGCCTTGAACTATTTGGGCCTGATTTTTATTTGTTTCTGTTGTATAGACCTGCGCGCTTTCAACAGGTTTATAATAATCAGGCAAGGATGTATCTTTTGGCTTAACGGTATTAAATCCTGAAGCATTATTAAAGATTTTATAAGCCAATTCGGGATGCTTGCTAAACGGGCCTGTTACGGTAATTTGCCCCTGAGACTCTGTCATGATTTCTCTGTATAAATTAATAACATCATCCATTGTAATTGAATCTAAAGAATTTAACTTATCTTGCTTTGAATATTGCTGTTGCATACCGCTATATATTGCTTTGTTGAAATTTTGGTATGCGTTAGGTTCTGATGACATATAATAATCTCTGCAATGTTGAACAGAATTATTAAATAATTCCTGAGTAAATTTTGGCATCATAAGATTTTCACCAAACATTGAAATTGCAACATCTGTTTTATCGACAGGGAAATTTCCGGATAAATAAGCACCGTAATGAGATACATTGAGTGAACTTCCTATACCGTTTTTATCGGAAGTTGCACATAAATCTTCCCAACTTCTGTATTGGGTACCGCAATAACTGAACATATCATTCAATATATCAGCTACTGCTGCTTTTTTAGGGGTATGATTTTTTGTATCAAGAATAATCGAATAATCGACTATATCTGAATCTACATCCTGCAAAACAACACTGTAATTATTCCACATTCTGTACTGTTGAATTTTTGAGGTATCTATCGGCATTTTTTTATTCAACCCAGTAAAAGACGGTGTAAATTTTTGTACTGAATTGTAATTATTATTTATTGAATCGGTTGTCGTGTTTTTTGGATGGACAACTGTTAATGCAGTTTTGTCGAGATTATAATATTTCTTAACTGTATTGATAAAATCGTTGTAAGACATATTATCAATAAGTGAATCATACTGAGCCGTTTTGTAAGGGGTACCGTTAAGAAAATCATCGGCTATATGATAATTTAAAGCCTCAGATGATTGCAAATCCATATTATTTATTTTTTTAATCTGCGTTTTAATAGCTTCAAATTCTTCGACAGTAGGGGGATTTTGAGCCAAATTGCCTATTACATTATAAATATCTTTAAGCAAAGGTTCGACATATTGTTCCTGAACCGAAGTATTTATTAATATTGCTGTTTTATCATCCCCCCTGGTTCCAAGACGCTCTATCATAGGGAAAATATTTGTTGAATATTTTTGTTCAATATTTTTGATACGGGAATTTGACAACCCGAAAAGAAGCTGATTTACGGCTCGCAGATGAATTTTATCCATATAGTTTGAATTTTCGGGACCTGCAAAACCGATAAATACATCCGAAGCCCCAGTCTTTTTAGCAGATATCATATCATATCTGACGGGTTTATCAGTGACAGTCATTTTTTCATGATATCTTTGACCAGACGGTTGAACATTTGACGTAAAATACTTTGATATAAGATTTATAGTCTGAGCTTCATCAACTTCGCCCGTCACAACCGTAACCATATTTGAAGGATAATAGTTATTTTTGAAATAATTAACAACATCTTCTCTTGTAAGATTATCAATATTATCGGTCGAACCTGCCACTAAATCGGGTGCGGTTGATTTTATATTAAATAAATTTTTGAGTGTTATTGATTCAGCCCTTGTATGGTCATCAGACAAACACATGTTTATCTCTGAATCAACTATTTTCTTTTCCTTTGCAAGTTTTTCTTCAAGAAATTTCGGAGTTTGAAGCATTCCTGCATGGAGTTTTATTTCTTGCTCCAAATCGGTATCGTCTAATAAATTTGATTTTATATAATAATCAGTTACAGAAAAAGAAGTTGAAGCATTTGTATTCGCCCCGATTTTATTAACTTCACCAAAGAAATCCATATTCCCGAGAGCTTCTGAGCCGTTAAACAAATTGTGTTCTATATAATGGCTTATTCCTCTGACCCTGTCAGGTTCGTTTAAAGAGCCGGTATTAACATAAGTATCAATTACGGTTGTTCCGTCTTTTGGGATGATAATGACTTTTTGACCGTTATTTAGTTTGTAATAATGAGCAATTAAACCGTTTGGAAGTTTTATATCTTCAATTTTGTTATATCCCATAGGAACAGAAACATTGTAGCTGGCAGGAACATTTGATAATGAAGTGATACTGTTACTCTGTGGATTTGTAGCTGCAGCATTTGCCGTAAAGTTTGGTACACCCACAGAAGAAACAATATTCTTTATATAATTATTTGCAAAAATTTTCATAACACTACCTTGAATATATAAAAACCGTTTCGTTAATATTATTGCCAAAAATTTAAAAAATGTTAAGTATAAAAAACAGCTTTCAGCAAAAACCAAAAGCTGTTTCTATATATTTAATCATTCTATATTAACCAGTTACCTGCATTTCTTTTTCAAAACCGAATAAAGAACTTACTGATTCATCATCATGAATTCTTGAAATTGCCTGAGCAAGAAGCGGTGCCACCGATAACTGTTTTATATTAGAAGGCATTTTAGTCATATCAAGCGGAATAGTATTGGTTACAATACATTCTGTGATAGGTGCCGAACCTAGGCGTTCGATAGCAGGACCTGAAAATACGGGATGCGTTGCTCCGACATAAATTTCTTTTGCGCCTCTTGATTTTAATAATTTAGCTGCTTCACAAATAGTTCCAGCAGTATCAATAATATCATCAAACATCAGACAAACTTTACCTTCAATATCGCCGATTACATTAGCCGCAATAGCTTCATTATGTTTATCTCTACGCTTATCAATAATTGCAATCGGACAATCTAATCTTTTTGCAAAATATCTTGTTCTGTTAGCCCCGCCCATATCTGGGGAAACAGCAACCATTTCATCAGGATTGATATTAAGGCTTTTAATATAATTTGTTAAGATTGGAGCAGCAAAGATATGATCTACAAGGATGTTAAAAAATCCTTGAATTTGACCGGTGTGTAAATCCATGGCCAAAACTCTGTCTGCCCCTGCCGTTGTAAGTAAATCGGCAACAAGTTTTGCAGTAATAGCTTCTCTGCCTGAAGTTTTTCTGTCCTGTCTTGCATAACCGTAGTATGGAATTACTGCCGTGATTGACTTTGCGCTTGCTCTTTTAAAAGCATCAATTATAATAAGTAATTCCATAAGATTTTCGTTTACAGGATTGCAAACAGGTTGAATAACAAAAACATCATCCCCTCTGACACTTTCTTTTACCTGAACATAAATTTCACCGTCAGAAAAATTTTTAACAACCATAGGTCCGATTGACGTACCGAGTTCATTTGCAATTTCCTGAGCGAGCTGAGGATTTGAACGTCCTGCAAATAATTTAATGTCATGATTAGGACTTATAGCCCTTTCCAATTCAGGATAAGTTTTTTCTTCAATTGAAACCATCTGTATTTTAATCCTTTCCACTTACATAAGCCTTTATAATTATAAACTTTACAGACTTTATCCACAAGTTTTTTTTAAGTTTTGTAATATATAAAAAGCGTAAAAATAATTTTTGCGAAAAACGACAATAGACATTTAGTTACCACTATAATTGTTAAATACTTACATTACATAAATAATATTATCTGTATGTTCATTTCTTTCTCTTTTCTTGCGATGAAAAGAGAAAGAAACGAAACCAAAGAAAGAGAAAATACGCTAAATTACAATATTGCCTTGCGGCAATATTAGACCCTATCAGGTAATATGTGTTTTTGTCCTGACAGGACAAAAATCTTTCAGCTGCCTAAAACAACGGCAGCCTAATGCGTTTGATTCTAAACTTCCGACCTTTACGAAGTGAGCAATCATTGTTTTGCGAAACAACAACAGGCCAAAATTTGTCTGAACGGGCAAGGTTAAATGATAATCAATCATAAGAGACAAAGCTTAGTGAGTTATTTTGGCTAGATGTTGAGCAAATTACAAATGATTAGCGAACGTAGTTCAGGTCGGAGAGTTTCTTTGCGCCCCGTTTCTTTGCGGTCAAAGAAATGGGGCAGGTAGTTTTTCCCATGAAAAAACTACCGATAATATTATTTATGTAAAATAATAAAAATTTCCCTCTATCATAGATAGAGGGAAATTTGTTTAATATTCTTTTATTTACACAAGACCCTGAGAAATCATAGCCTGAGATAATTTTTTGAATGCCGCAATATTAGCACCCGCAACATAATTTCCGTTCAGACCTGCTTCGTCAGAAGCCTGTTTGCACTGTTTAAAGATATTTATCATAATTTTTTCAAGTTTTGTATCAACTTCTTCAAAAGTATAATAATATCTCATACTGTTTTGACTCATCTCAATTGCCGAAGTCGCAACTCCGCCTGCATTAGCAGCTTTAGCAGGAGCAAAAAGAACACCGTTATTAAGGAAGTATTCTGTTGCCTCAAGAGTAGACGGCATATTTGCACCTTCTCCGACAGCAATAACACCATTTGCAACAAGCTTTTGGGCATCAGCTAAAGACAATTCATTCTGAGTTGCACAAGGTAATGCAATATCAGTTTTTATTGACCAAATCGGGGCGGTTCCGTCATTATTATTTTCATAATAATGAGCATTAGGATGAATATTAAGATACTCTTTAATTCTGCCTCTGCGAACTTCTTTAATCTCTTTTACCGTATCTAAATCAATACCGTTTTCATCATAAATACAGCCGTTTGAATCACTCATGGCAACAACTTTTGCGCCCATTGAAAATGCTTTTTGAGCAGCATAAATTGCAACGTTGCCTGAACCTGAAATAGTAACAATCTTACCATTAACATTATTTGAATGATTTTTGAGCATTTCACTGATAAAATACATCAAACCATATCCCGTAGCTTCTTTTCTTGCTAGTGATCCGCCATAGGAAATATCTTTACCCGTCAAAACTCCACCTTCATAAGCATTACGAATCCTTTTATACTGTCCGAACAAATATCCGATTTCTCTTGCACCAACACCTATGTCACCCGCAGGAACATCAACATCCTGACCAATATGACGATATAATTCCGTCATAAAACTTTGGCAAAAACGCATAACTTCCGCATCTGATTTACCTTTCGGGTCAAAATCACTTCCGCCTTTTGCACCGCCTATCGGCAAACCTGTTAAAGCATTTTTGAATATCTGTTCAAATCCGAGAAATTTCATTACGCTTAAATTGACACTCGGATGAAATCTTAAACCACCCTTATAAGGACCTATTAAAGAGCTGAATTGTATTCTAAAGCCTCTGTTTACGACAACTTCACCCTTATCATTTACCCAAGGCACTCTGAAAATAACCATTCTTTCAGGTTCAATCATTCTTTCCAATACTGCATTTTTTTCATAAACATCACTTGAATTTATAACAGGTTCAATAGATGATAAAACTTCATTTACAGCCTGCAAATATTCAGGTTCGTTTCCGTTTTTTAATTTGGCAAAATCCAAAACTTTTCTAATGTAATCGTTCATAGTACTTTCTCTTTCTTAACTTCCTTTTTAGTTATACTATGTCGGTAACAATTATGCAATATGATTAATAAAATCTTTAGAACATTAAAAAATATTAAACTATCGGCTAATTTAAAAAAATATTTAAAATACTAGCATAAAACATGCTAAGGAATACTATATGTTTACGCTATTATTTTTTATACTGACGGGCTTTGTTATATTTCAGGATTTAGTAATAATAAGAAGATATAAAAAAATAACCCGTAACGAAAAATCACTTGTAGCATCAGTTACACATGACCTGAAAACTCCTGCAAGTGCACAATACAATATGCTCAAAATGCTTTTGCAAGGGCAATTCGGGAAACTTACCCCTGCTCAGTATGAAATGGTTAAACTTACATGCGCATCAACAACATATACAAAAAACCTTTTAACAACTATTATGAGTAATTATGAACTTGAAAATAAAACCGTTAAACTGAATAAAACACAATTTGATATACTTGAACTTACTAAGAATATAATTTTCGAAAACAAATATCTGCTCTGCGACAAAAACCTAGAAATAAATTTCGAGCATAAAAATGATAAATATTTTGTGACAGCGGATAAATTACAAATAAAAAGAGTATTAATAAATTTACTTTCAAATGCAATTAAATACAGTATAGAAAACACTATTATTACAATAAAAATAGGGATAAAAAACAAAAAACTCTGTTTTTTAATTAAAAATAAGAGTGTAAACAATAACAAAATACATATACAAAAGCTATTTAAAAAATTTAATAAGATTGATTCGACAGGTCAAAATTCCTCAGGACTCGGTTTATATATCTCAAAAAAAATCATAGAAAAACACCGAGGTCAAATATTTGCCTTCCAAACAAAGAACTCAGAATTTATATGCAGTTTCAGACTTCCGTTATTTAAAGACGAACTTTCGAAAAACTATTGTTCAAGTAATTTAGTCGAAATTTTGCCAAATTTGGCGGATAAATTATCTATCAAATGAATCAAATAAAGCTCAGGTTCTAAATCTTTTTCATTCAAATCAATAATTGCCCCCCATTCGGCACGACCATGGTGTGCAGCAATCATTTTGGCAACTCTGTTAAAACCTGCATTCATACAGACACAAAAACCGTACTGTGAATGAGTAATCCATGTTTCTTTAAATCCCGGAGCATAATCAATAAGCCCTGTTTCAGTATCAATAGTGTATTCAAATATTTTACCGAAATCATGCAATAAACATGCCGCATAAATTTCATCAGCATTAACTTTGTATGTAAATTTTTCAATATTAAGCTTCGCAAACTGAGCACACTCAACTGTATGAACCAAAAGCCCGCCGATAAAATTATGGTGCATCAGTTTTGCAGCAGGCATAATTTTAAATTTTTCAGCATGTTTATCAAACAAGTCAAAAACAAATTTTCTTAAGTCGTCATTTTTTATACCCTGTATAAATTCTTGTAATTGTGACCAATATTTGTCTATTTCAGAATCAGAAAGCCCTAATTTTGCCTCTTTTACAAGTTCAAGTACAGATACAAGACAATTATTATATTTTTCATTAAAAGTTGCGGAAACTATTCTAACAAGATTACCGGTTCTAAAAATTTTTGCATCAAAACGGTTTAAGGTTTCTTCCCACAAAATACAGTTCAAAATACTGTCATCCACTGTATTGCGCAACTGCAATTTACCCATTTTTGTACCTGATTTTGTGTCCCCGATTGAAAATATAACAATTTCATAAATATCTTCTGTATTAAACATTTTTACTCCTTTATAATCCTGTTTTTTCATCAAATTTGAAATAATCAATTATATTATATATTGAAACTATTTCATTATAAAAACTCTCAATCTGTTTATTATTTCTTAAAGAAACAAACAAATTTCCTAATTCAAAAAGATCCTTGTTTGTTGAAATGGCAAACATGACTTTATCATCGAAAAATGAACATTTTATATTTTTTGTTCCAAAAGCGGTTTGAAAATTATACAATCTGTTCATAAATGATGGAGTTATTAAATATCTTGCCTCAATCTGATTTTCAGAATAAACATTAAATCTTTTATCAAATTTTAAATCTTCCAATTCAACTTTTCGCAAACGATTTTCATTCTTTATTTGAAATATCCCAAATATAAACATGACAACACCTGAAAAAGTAGTTAAAAATGAACAAATAACGGCTTTTACAGCTTTAAAATCAAATATCGCTGCGGATGTTACGGTTTTGAGTGCTAATATACCGAGAACAATTAAAATCAACGAAATAATAAATACGGCATAAACAGGTAAAACTCTGTTGCGTATGTTTACATCACCTTTTGTTGTCACAATAGTGCATGCTTTGACCGATTTGTTTGAAGGAATACATATTGCAATTCCTTTAAATTTCGTTGATTTATCTTTGCTGCTTTTAAGTATAAGCTTCAATTCCTGAATATTAAATTTTACGTTATTATATTCCCCCTCAAAACAGTCATCATATTCAATATCAGAGTATGCAGGGAAAATATCACTTATTTGCAGAGGCAAACTCTCTTTAGGCTTATTGGACAGCCATTTCAAAGAAAAAGTTTCAGAAAAAGCTTTTATACACTTTTTCTTAATTAGCGTTTTAAATTCGATTGACTTATTTTTTATGAGTGAATACATACCGCATGGAATAATAATTACAATAGCGGGAGCAATAAAAAATGAAAGAACAATTGTAACTGTTCCCCAAAATACATCCGTTCCTTGCCCCGTAAATACGTTTAACCCTGAAATAATCAAACGATATGAAATAAAAACAGATATAAGAAAAACAAATAAAAGTCCGACCTCTTTAATAATCAAACGCACTAATTCGGCTTTACGAACACAATCCAAGTCAGCGAATATTGGAAGAATTGATTTTTGATAAGTATTAAAAAATTGTTCTTTAGCAAAATTTTCCATACCTGACCTTAATTTTTATCTTTGTTAATAATATTTTCACTTCTGCCCCACGCAAAAGATGAGCGGATTTCTTCTCCAATTTTTTCAATCGGATGATTACGGTTTTCCTCCCGAAGTTTATTGAATAATTTTTGTCCTGATTTCATTTCATTTGTAAATTCATTCGCAAAAGAACCGTTTTGAATATCTTTTAAAATATCTTTCATTGCCTGTTTTGAAGCATCTGCAATAACTTTTGGTCCTCTTGTCATATCACCGTATTCGGCGGTATTTGAAATAGAATATCTCATATCCGCAAGCCCACCCTGATGAACAAGGTCTACAATAAGCTTCATTTCATGCAACACTTCAAAATAAGCCATATATGGAGAATATCCCGCTTCTGTCAAAACTTCAAATCCTGCTTTCATTAAAGCTGAAACTCCGCCGCATATAACACACTGTTCGCCGAATAAATCCGTCTCCGTTTCTTCTCTGAAAGATGTTTCTATAATTCCTGCACGTCCTGCACCGATAGCTGAAGCATACGAAAGCGCAACTTCAAGTCCGTCACCCGACGGATTTGATTCAACCGCGACAAGACATGGCACCCCTTTCCCTTCAAGATACTGACTTCTTACTGTATGTCCCGGACCTTTTGGCGCAACCATTATTACATTTATATCATCAGGTACAACAATCTTTTTATAGTGAATATTAAACCCATGCGAAAACATTAAATACTGACCGGAGTGCATATAAGGCTCAATTTGAGATTTATAAACATCAGCCTGAACCTCATCAGGTATAAGCACCTGAATAACATCAGCCCATTTGACGGCATCTTCAATAGGCATAGTAACAAGACCATAATTCTTAGCTTTTTTATCAGACGTGCCGCCCTGCCTTAAACCTAAAACAACATTACACCCCGAGTCTTTAAGATTAAGTGACTGACCGTAACCCTGAGAACCAAAACCAATTACTGCAATCTTTTTAGTCTTAATAAGCTCTGTATTAATATCTTTATCTGTATATATTTTTAAATTTGTCATAATTTAATATCCCTTCTGAAAATTTATAATAACACAAAAAACCTTGCTTATTAATAAGCAAGGTTTTTTGTGCAAATAATTAAAATCGTTTAACTATTCATCATTACTTGTAGCTTTGTATATTAAAGCAGCCGCAGCACCTGCAACAAGGTTTGTTGCAAGAGTGAGCCAGGCAATTTTAGCACAGCAAACACAACCCATAATAACCGCAGAAACAGCAACAGCAGGGTTGAATGCACCCATACAAACACTGCCGACAGCAAACGCACCTACCATGACAGTAGAACCGATAGCCAATCCGTAATAGCAGTTTCCTTCCGTTTTCTTTGAAGTAGCAGTATGTAATACGACATAACAAAGAGCAAAAGTGAATAAAAATTCAGCTATTACAATAGTTGATAGATGAAACGACTCTTTAACGGGAGCATCAAGACCGCCTGGTAACAGGTTGATAATCAAAGCAGCAAATACACCACCAAGAATTTGGAATACAGAATAAGGAATCCATTGTTTCCATTCTAAAGCTCCTCTTATAGCAGCCGCCAAAGATACCGCAGGGTTATAATGACCGCCTGAAATATATCCGCCGGCATAGACCATAACCATCAATACAAAACCGATTGCCAAAGGTGCAATCACACCCTCGCCGCCAAAAGCAGCCGTTGCACCGATTGTAAACACAAGAAAAAATGTACCTATAAATTCAACAAGGTATTTTTTCAGATTTTCCATAAAACCTCCTTTATAAATAACTGACCATAACGACCGAAACAATTATATAACATATTTTAAGAACATTCAAGAAATAAGCTTATGCTCAATAATAATCACGTTTTAGATACATAATATATACAATATTTATAATTTGTCTTAACATTTCTTAACAAAATAACACTAAAAAAGCAATTAATTAAAACACAAATACTTTATATATACACAGGGGATATAATAAGGGGAATAAAAATGGGAATTGTCGCATTATTAAAACCGGCATTAAAATATGCCAGAGCTATACCAAGATATGCATTTGGTGAAGGCTATGGTGTTATTTCAAAAGCCAGAAAAGCATCAGCACCGGGATATACAATATTTCAACATCCTGTAACAAAAACAAAAGCCGGATTCAGTGCTTTAAAAGCAGACGTAATTGCAACAGCAGCAAAACCGTCAAGAACAGCGGCAGCATGGAGAAGCGGAGTTGCAGCATCAGGAGCAACAAGCACATTCGGCAAAACGATAGGTGGACTTAAAGGATTATTTTCAGCAGGTAAAACAGCCATAACATCAGCATGGAAAAATGGTGCAGCTGCTGCCTCCACAGGAAAATATCTGAGTAAATTGGGTTCAGCAGGTAAATTCCTTGGCGGGATGAAAGGCGTATTAAAACCTTTATGCAAAATGCCAGTATTAGCATCATTATTTACATTGGCATTTGAAGCACCGGATATATATTCAGCATTTAAAGAAGGCGGTCTCTGGGAAGGGACAAAACAAATCTTTAAATCAGGTGCAAAAATAGTTGGTGGCACAATCGCAGGTGCAGTTGGCACAGCAATCGGCGGACCGGTCGGAGGTGTTCTCGGATACGCATTAGGTGAACAATTAGTAAGTAAAGTTTTAGGACCATCATATAAAGAAGCTCACGAAAATGACATAACACCTGCAGAACAGGCTGAAATAGACGGACTTAAAAATTCAGTAGCAGTAAGACCAGATGATGAATTGACAGATGAAGAACTTGCAGAAATTGAAGGATTAAAAAATTCACCTTCAGCATCAGAAGGAAATGAATCAACAGATACAACTTCAACAGACTCAACAAATCCATTCAGCACAACAACAGCAACAACAAATCCGTTCTTAAACAACGGCGGGGCATTACCAACATACGGAGATAACATCTTCACATTGTTCCCGACAGGAGTAAAATTCCAATACTTAGGATAAAATAAGTCCTCATTTAATAAACTCAATATCCCAATAAAAAAAGGAACGAAAGTTCCTTTTTTTGATGTCTATAATCCGCAAACCATAAAATCTCGCTCAGATATTGAGGTTGTTGATTCTAAAAGCTGAGATAAAAATTTTTCAATTAAACCTTCCATATTTTTTACTTCACATTGTAAACCTGAAAACTCTTCTTCTCTTGCGTCTTTAACGGCTTTTTCAAATAGTGCATCTTCGTACATAAACTATAACTCCTCTTAAACTTTCAACAAGTATATATTCGACATGAATAATAAAAAACTTTAATTTATTAAAATTTTTGTTACAAAATTTTATTATTTGTGGTTGTTTAAAATATTTTAAAGTAGAATTGAAATATGTTTTCACAGGGGAATACTATGATTAGGGATTTTGAATTGACCAATTATGATTTTTATTCAAGCAGACGTGACATGGAGCTTATATCCACTATCGTTGATGCTTTGAACCAAATATTAGAAGAAGATAAAAAAGAAGAACAACCGCTATTTTTAAAAATATCAGACAATCTTATTATGGATATAGCACATAAGGTTGTTCATGAAAAGAAAAAGACGTTTCTAATCGGGATTACGGGGGAAAGTGCATCAGGTAAAACCGTTTTTGTTGATAATACGATAAAAGCCTGTGTTAAAGACAAAAAAGAAGGTATTTACACTGTTATAAGATGTGATGATTATTACAAAGATACCTCAAAAGAATTGAAAGATGCAGGGAGCTATGAAGAACTCTTTAAAACAGGTTTCAGCTTTGATGTTCCTGAAGCTATCGACTTAAATCTTATGAAACAGCATCTTGCAGCATTAAAAGAGGGAATGACAATTCAATCCCCGAGATATGATTTTGTAACATGTGAATCAAATCCTGACGGCGAAACAAAAACACCTGCAAAAGTTATATTAACCGAAGGCTTATATGTTTTAAATGAGGGAGTAAGAGATATAATGGACGTTAAGGTCTATGTATTTACTCCGCTAGAAGTAATAAAAGAACGTTGGTATAAAAGAGCAAAAGGCAGAGGTAAAGAAGGCGCAGCCGCAGACATGCAGTTTGCAGACGTAAACAGAACGGCTCAGCAATATATCAGACCTACATATCAGATTGCAGATGCGATAATCAACGGTCTTGTCAGTCAGGAATACATTCAGGATATCACAGACAGAATATTCCATACTTTGAGAAATATTGAATATTAAAAAAATCCTCCGTTTTTGGAGGATTTTTTTGCTAGAATGCTCTGCGGCAACCTGAACAATTTTGCGGTTCCATATAAATTGGTTCAACAGGTGCTGCACATCCGCAAGGTTCACCTTTGATGATTTTAACCCCATGTAATTTTTCACATTTGGTTAATTTAGGGCGCTGACAGCGTTCCACCTGACAGCCGCAGCCGTCATTTCCAAACCCTCTGCCAAAATTTGTAAAAGGGTTCAGGCTTCCAAGCCCGTCATAAGTCCAGGCAAACGCCCCCTGCGGAATTGACAAAAATGTCAGCAACGCAAACAGTGATAGTATCTTTTTCATAATGCCTCCTTTTATATTCTTAATGGGTAACATTATTATTTTAAAAATTTTATTGATTAATTTCATTGAACATAAATATTATCACTATCAGAGCAATTACCTAAGTAAAAAGCACAATAAAAAAGAGCTTCGGATAAATCCGAAGCCCTTTTTAATAATTTAAACAACTATTTGTTGCATTTAGGAACGCTTGCGTCATCTAATAAGATAACTCTGATTTCTTCTCCTTCGTGTGCAACATAGTTCAAACCAGGAGTTACCAAACCTGTGATTAAACCAACACCTGCACCGACAGGAGTACCGATAGCAATACCTGTGCCAACTTTATCAGGTTTCGGAATGAATGAGAAACCAACACCGGCACCTGTACCAACAGCTGTACCGCCAACAGTATACAATGCAACTTTACCTGCTGTCATCCAAGGACCTTCTTTCAAAGCATAATCTTTGTAGAATGGTTTTGCGTTCATATCAACAGTTTTACCGCATGGTAATTCAACTTTTGTAATTTGAGTATAAACTTTTGCGTTTTTGTTGAACCATTGCGGGTCTTGAATATTCAAAACTGTTCCGTAGAATTTAGAACCTGCAGGGAATACTGTTGTTCCTTCTTCAGTAACGATATCTTCAGGGTTTGTGAATACAACTTCATCACCTGCAGATGCTAATTTAGATTTGAATAATTCTGTATATTCAACTTCTAATACGTTACCTTCTTTAACAACATTTCTTAAGTTTGTAACAGTAACTTCATTACAAGGAGCTTTCTTAGTAACGTTAAGGTGTTCAGTACCTAAAACAGTTTCATCAGCACCTTTGTATTGAGATTTAACAAGATTTAACTTTTTGCTTAATCTGTATAATAATACGGCAGCTTCAGCTCTTGTTAAGTCTTCAGTAGGTCTTAATTCACTTTCATTCGGATGATTTACATAAATACCGTATGACAATGTTTTAGCATAAATTTTCTTTGCCCAATTAGGAACTTTCTTAGCATCAGAATACTTAGCAAGAATTGAGTTATCAACAGTTCCGTCAATAGTAATGTGAGACATTACAGATTGAGCTTCATCTCTCAAAATAGAACCGTTTGGTTTGAATGTTCCGTCAGGATAACCATAAACTAAACCGATTTGGTGAGATCTTGCAATTGCATCATGATCCGCACCTGAAGCAGCAACGTCGCTGTAAGGAACTTTCGTAGAGATATTTGCGTTGCTTTGACCTAAAACTTTTAACAAAGCAGTAACAAAATCAACTCTTGAAATTTTAGCTTCAGGATTGAAGTTCCCACCGTTTAAAAACATTACAGAATCGCTTACAACTGCAGCAATTTCAGTTTGAGCCCAATAATTTGCATCAACGTCATTGATTCCTGCATAAGCAAATACAGGAGCCGTAGTAATTGAAAGCATACCTGCTACTAATAAGCCTGCTAATAATTTTTTCATTTTTTACTTCCTCTTTCTTTTCTACTACTATTAGTAAACCAACATCATTTGAATTATATTACAATAATTTACAAATGTAAATAGGTAATCTCAAAATAATATATAAAAACTAAAATATTTAAAGTTTTTATGATAGGATAAAAATAGGACAAAAACATATATAAGAGGAATTAAAATGCTTGACAGATACTATTTAACAACCGCTATTGATTATGTAAACGGCGCTCCGCATATCGGACATGCTTATGAAAAAATACTCACAGACATCATAGCAAGACACTATTCGTTAAGAACGAACAACATGTTCTTTTTGACAGGAACGGACGAACACGGGATAAAAATTCAAAAAACGGCAGCATCACAAGGTATAACCCCTAAACAGCTTTGTGATGGGAATGCACAAAAATTCAAAGATGCGTGGAAAGCTCTTGATGTTAAATATAACAGATTTATAAGAACAACAGACTCTGACCATGAAAAAGTTGTCCAAAAGATTTTTCAAAAACTTAAGGACAAAGGTGCAATCTATAAGCATGAGTATGAAGGTTGGTACTGTCAGGGATGCGAATGTTTTTTAAATCCGAAGGATCTTACTGAAGACGGGCTATGTCCTGATCACCTCAAAAAACCTGACGTCGTAAAAGAAGAAAACTATTTCTTTAAACTAACGGATTATAAAGATGCGATTATTAAATACATTAAAGAGCATCCTGATTTTATTGTCCCGAGTTTCAGAGCAAACGAAGTTCTTAATCAGCTTGAGGATATTCAGGACATTTCAGTTTCCCGTTCCAAAGAAAATGTCGGCTGGGGAATTGATATTCTTGATGACCCTGAACAATCAATATATGTATGGATTGATGCTCTGTCAAATTATATAACAGGTATCGGATATGACCCCGATGGTTCAAGTGAACAGTTTAATGCACTATGGCCTGTTGATGTTCATGTCATAGGGAAAGATATTTTAAAATTTCATGCTATTTATTGGCCTGCAATTTTGATGGCTTTGGATTTACCTTTACCAAAACATATTTTTGCTCACGGCTGGATAACTATTGATGAAACCAAAATGTCAAAATCTTTAGGCAACGTAGTTTCACCGACTTCGGTGCTTGAGAATTTTGAATTAAAATATCCTGATGCGTTCAGATACTATATGGCAACATCTGCGCCATGCGGACGTGACGGGAACTATTCAGATATAGACTTTAAAGAAAAAGTTAATGCACATCTTGCAAACAGCATGGGTAATCTGCTAAACAGAAGCCTTTCAATGATTGTTAAATACTTTGACGGCGAGATTAAGGATGAATTTTTAAATAATCGTTCCAAAGAGGCGGAAAGTCTTTTAAAAACAGCATTGGGAACAATTAAAATTGTTGAAAATCATTTTAATCATTTTGAAATACAGGAAGCTGCGCAGGAAATAATTTCTCTTGTGGATGCGGCAAATAAATTCGTAACGGATAATGCACCTTGGACACTTGCGAAAGAAGAAAAGATGTCCGAATGCGGACAGGTTTTGGCGACAGTACTGGAAATTATGTGTGTAATTTCATCTTTAATTTACCCATATTGCCCGAATATTGCAAGAGATATGGCAAAACAGTTGTCTTATGATATATCAACAAAATATGATGATATAACAACATCAAACATAAAATCAGGCAAGCTTATATCGAAAGAAGATATTTTCCCTGTATTTTTAAGGGTTGATTCCGAACTTGCCGATAAACCAGCAAAGAAATAACATACTAAAAAAACTCCGGTCATTCTGAGGTTTAAGCCGAAAAATCTCAAAATTTTAAAGAGATACTTCGCTACCCGCTCAGTATGACAAGTTTATAAACTAGCTTACTAGTTATGAGCTTTTATAAATTCATCCGTTAATTTTGCATCAGCTTTTTCAACCTGAGCTGCAGGAATTAAAAGCGCACCTGACAATAAGCCGATTGCGGCACCGGCTGCAAGCCCGATTCCAGCTGATTTCATAGCCTTGTTCATAACCTTGACCGAATTAAAATTATTAGCTTCTTCATTAAAGAGTTTTTTTAGCTCAAAATATTTGTTTTTGAAAGGTTTTTGATCAAGAACTTTCATTATTACAGAAGTCGGATCCATTTTTCTGTCTCTCCAAACACTTTTTTGGTGTTCGTCTAAAGCTTTATCAAATGCTTCTTTAAATACAGGATTTAGCTTTTTAACAAGCCCGTTAAGCTTTTTGGTGCTAAAGCCTTCAATTACCGCACTCGCCAAACCTGTTGCAGCCCCTGCAAGTACAGTACCCTGAGCTATTTTTGTCTTTGATTGTGAAAGCGCATCTTTATTAACTTGTTGTCTTTCAGTCAAAAACGCATCTACATCTTCTTTTGAGGCAATAACCGTACGTTTGTTACCGATATTTCTGTCATAAACAGTAACCTCCTGCTGTCCGTTTTTAGCAGGTGCTACGGTTGGATTATTATTGATATAGGGTACTAAAATCATACTTATTTAACTCCTTTATTACTACACATGCAGCTTCTTAAAAAAACATCAAGAAAAATTTTTGACATTATAACGGATAAAATTTACATAATTTAATATTAAGCAACAATATTGAGAATATTACAATCTTCATCCCATTCAATATTACCTTTTAGGTCTATTTTATGATAATCGTACGGATTATTTATAAATTTAGGGTTAAAGAGTTTTTTTGAATTTAGAACTTTTATGATATCAGGTAAAAGTTTTGTACTGCCTGCAAGAGTACCATTAGCAGAAGTCGCACGCTCACCGTCAAAATAGACCTGCTCATCCGCAAAAATGAATTTACTGACATTACTGCGGGTACAGGGCAAAGAATCAGATACCAAAATAACTTTATCTTCCGGCTTTGTTCTAAATAAGAGATTTAGGGCATCATCATTAACATGAACCCCGTCTGCGATAACTTCGGTATAAATATTATCATCAAGCAAGGCACTCAGTGCTGTCGAATTTTTTTTGTGATTTATGCCGCCCATAGCATTAAACATGTGAGTTGCACCGCTGCATCCTGTTAAATCTGCACCGACACAATGCCCTGCCTGAACCTTTATACCTTTTTTAACAAGATAATCAATCAAATTTTCACCTGATTTTGAATACGAACGGCATAATTCGGGAGCTAGTGTGACAATTTTTATAAAATCATCCGCAATTTTTTTGAAATTTTCGACTGTCGGTTCAAGAAAATGCGCAGGGTTATGAATACCTTTTTTTTCGGGGTTAATAAATATTCCCTCAAGGTGAACCCCAAGAATTTGTGCACTGTCAGATTTTTGTTTTTGGGCAGCCTCTTTAATGACATTTATTTGTCTTTTTGTATTATCAACACTGTCTGTCACAAGAGTAGGGAAAATCCCGCCAACTCCCTCTTTCTTAATTTTATGCGCCAAATCGAGTACATCATCAACAGAAGCCTTGTTGAAATCTATTCCGTAAGCCCCATGAAAATGCTGTTCTATAAGTAATTTACTTAACATATCTGCACCCGATTTCTATAAATTATGTATGTACTAAAAATCAAAAAAATAAAATTTGCCCGAAAATTATATTACACTTTCTGCAAAAACTTTTTTTGCTTCTTCTCTGTCGTCAAAATGAATTGTACGATCTTTCAAAATCTGATAATCTTCATGCCCTTTACCTGCAATAATAACAACATCATTGTTATTTGCTACGGTTTTTAAAAGAGAGATTGCTTCACGCCTGTCCGGTTCAACAGTAACTCTGTCAGGATCAACAGATTTTAAACCTGCAAGAATATCGGTTATAATCTGCTGCGGATTTTCACTTCTGGGGTTATCACTCGTTATGATAATTTTATCGGAAAGTTTTTGAGCAATTTCGCCCATTTTAGGACGTTTAGTGGCATCTCTGTCACCACCGCAGCCAAATACACAAATAAGTTTACCGTTTGGCGGAGTAATTTCTCTTGCAGTTTTTAAAACGTTTTCCAAACCGTCGGGAGTATGAGCATAATCAACTATTACGAGCGGTTTTTTATTAACAACTTCAAACCTGCCTGCGACCCCGTGAACATTTTGCAAAGATTTCAATGCAATTTCAATATTTATATCCATAGCAATTGAAGCCGTCACAGCAGCCAAAACATTATAAACACTGAACATTCCGTTCATGTGTAAATTAACGTTGTACTCTCCTGATTTTGTAACTAACGTAAACTCCGCACCGTTTGATGAAAAGCTTATATCTTTTGCCATTACATCAGCTTCATTGTTTATGCCGTAAGTAAGTCTTGTAACATCTTGCGGAACTTCTTTTAAGAATCTTTCACCATATTCATCATCAATATTTATAACGGCAAAACTGCCTTCTTGAAGTTTTTGGAATAAAATTGCTTTTGCCTTAAAATAATTTTCCATAGTTATATGATAATCAAGATGGTCTTGGGTTAAGTTCGTAAATATTGCTCCGTTGTAACGGCAACCGCCAACCCTGTTTTGTTCAAGCGCATGAGAACTTACTTCCATTACAACATTATCAATCTTTTCGATATCTTTAATCATTCTCAAAGTTGCCTGCAATTCAGGAGCTTGAGGAGTTGTATGTTTTGCATTACGATATTCGCTTCCGGAGGATAATTTGTATCCCAAAGTTCCTATTAAAGCACATTTTTGATTATTTTCTTCAAGAATTTTTTGCAAAAGATGGGTAACCGTAGTTTTTCCGTTAGTCCCCGTAACACCTATAAGATTTATACCTTTTGACGGGCTTGAATAAAATCTGTCAGCAATATCGGCAATCTGATATTTGGTGGATGTAACTTGAACCTGTGGAACACTTACACCTTCGACTTTTCTTTCGACAAGAAGCGCAACAGCTCCGTTATCAATTGCCATTTGGGCATATTCATGACCGTCTGTGTGTTCACCTATAAGGCATACAAAGATATCACCCTTTTTTGTTGTTTTTGAATTATATGAAATTCCCGAAATTTCTACGTTTTTGAAATTTATAAGATCCTTATATTTTAAATATTCAATCAATTCATCAAGTTTCATTTTCCATATCTCCTTATAAAATTAATTTTCATTTTTAGCTGTCTGAACTTTATCAGGTTTTAAATCAAGTATTCTGGCAACCTGTTCGCAAACTTCTTTGAACACAGGGCCCGCAACGGTATTTCCCCAAATTGCGCCTTTTTTTGCACTGTCAATAACGACATATACAAGCACCTGTGGATTATTAGCGGGGAAATAACCGATAGTTGAGGTATACATAGCCCCCGAATAACCTTTTCTGCCGTTTTCATTAGGTTTTCTTGATGTCCCCGTTTTTGCAGCAATATTGTATTTATCCGATTTTATAACTGATTTTCCGTTATTTACGCTCTGAACAAGCAGTTTCGTGATAGTTTTTGCGGTTTCGGGTGAAATTGCCTGTACTCTTTTTAGTCTTTCTTCTTCTTCCTCAGGGGTATATTTTATAACATGAGGAGTAACTCTGACACCGTTATTTGCCAATGCGGAAACGGCAGAAACCATTTGCATAATAGATACGGATGTGCCATACCCGTATGACATAGTCATATGAATCCCTTTATCCCAATATTTGGGAGAAGCAAGCAAACCTGAAGATTCCCCCGGCAAATCTATTCCGGAACGTTCACCAAAGCCGAATTTTTTAAGCATTGAATAAAATTCTTTATGAGACATCAAAAATCCGACATTAACGGAACCGATATTACTTGAATGTTCAAAAAGGTAGACAAGGTTAATTTTCCCCGGTGCGCCTCTTTGCTTATAATCATAATTTTCAATAGTATAATTGCCGAATTTTATACGTCCCTGATCGTTTATAATAGAATTTTCGTTGATTTTGCCAAGCTCCATAGCACTTGTAACGGTAATAATTTTAAATGTAGACCCCGGAGGATAAACATCTGTCAGTGTCCAATTTTTAATTTGCGTATTGGAAGCTTTTTGGAAATGATTAGGGTCATAAGTCGGAGAAACAGCATAAGCAAGAATTTCTCCATTTTTAGGATTCATAACTATTACGGCACCTCTTAGTGCATCTTTTTCTTTAATTATTTTTGCAAGTTCTTTTTCACATACATGCTGAATTGCAGCATCTATTGTCAAAGTAATATCAAGTCCTTTAGGGTTAATTGTCGGAGCAACGGGATCTGTTGAAAATTTGTAAATAATTTTCCCGTCTCTTGTCTGCTGATATCCGGTAGCCTTTACAACGTGTTCAAGCTTATCCTTGGCTGATAATTCAACTCCGTTGGAAACACCCGCATCAAAATTGTAGAACCCCAAAACATGAGATGCAAATACTCCTTGCGGATACTCCCTTTCGTCTTTTTTATCAAGAGAAATAGAACGGAAATTCTTTTTAGCAATAATTTTCATTATTTTTTCGGCTGTATCTCTGTCTACGTTTTTCTTTACGGCTATAACTTTTATGTTCTTATCAGATAATTTTTTGTATAAAGTCTGATAAGGAATACCCAATATCGGAGAAAAAAGCTCTGCAATTATTTTTGGATTTTCACGTTTTTCGTTATAATCAACTGGACGGGCATAAATATTGTAATATATTCTGTCTGTTGCAAGCTTTATACCGTTTCGGTCATATATATCCCCTCGCAATTCAAAATCATGGCTTGCTCGCTGCATTTTTCCTCTTTCACGATATCTGTGAGGATCAACAATTTGCAAAATAAACAAATGCCCCAAAAGTACTACAATAAAAAAAATGTAAAAAATATCAAGCCAGCCTGCCACGCCGTTACATCGGCGTGTACGCTTATTTTGCTGCATTTTTGCTGCATATTCCTTACGCATTTGCTATCCCTTTACATTTAGATTTTACCATAATATAAAGTTTTGGGTAGTGGTTGTAACAATTTGTTGTAAACACAAATTTGTTGTATCATAGACTTATGAAACGTGGTTTGTTATTAGCTTTTATGGTGGCAATATTTATGGGAAACAGTGTAAACGGCACAGGAAATAATACCTGCAAGACAAATATTATTTACCCGAGAACGGAAAATTTTACAATCAATTCGCCAAAAACATATTTTGTAGGTAATGAATGTCCCAAATGTACTTTAACCGTAAACGGGAATGAAGTTGCTATTCATCAGTCAGGCGGCTTTAAATACCCCGTCAATCTTGAATACGGAATAAATAAATTCGTATTTGATAACGGATACGAACAAAAGACTTACACAATTACAAGACCATCGCAAACCACTTCAAAGCCTGCACAAAAAATAATTAAAAATTACGATAACGAAATAATAATAACAATTAAAGATGACAATACCCCGCTGCGCTCAACACCTGTTGATGCAGGCTTAAACAGACTTAACCATCTTTCTAAAGACACAGAACTTTCGGCAATAGGCGAAAATAACGGGTTTTATAAGGTAAAACTCGGCAGAGATAATATTGCATACATATCCAAAAACAATGCGGTCATATCGGAAAATAAAATTCTATCCCAAGCAAACATTTTAGGAATAACCTCCACTCAAAATAAAAGAGAGTACAATCTTGAAATTGAGCTTGATAAAAAAATTCCGTACATTCTTGCAGAAAATAACGGACTTGACTATATTTTGTTTAATGTTTCGGATAATCCTTATTCAAAATATGAAGAACATCTCGGAGAAAAACAAAAACTCTTTGGTTACGGAAGTTATTACAGTGGGAATACACTTATAATCAACATGAAAAAATTTCCTGAACTTGATTTTGATAAACCGCTTACAGGCATTAGAATAACTATTGACCCAGGACATGGCGGGAACGAAACAGGTACAATCGGCTGCACAGGGGTAAAAGAAAAAGACCTCAATTTACAGATTGCACAAAAATTAAAAGAAAGACTTGAAGCTGAAGGTGCTATCGTTTATATGACAAGAACAGATGACAGTTTTGTATCTTTAAGTGACAGGGTAAAAATATCAAATAACAATGACAGTGATATATTTTTAAGCATTCATAACAATGCTTTGCCTGACAGTCTGGCAGACCACGATGGTACGGGAGTAGAAACCTACTATTTTTACCCCCAATCAAAAGAACTTGCACAAAAAATTGCACAGGGAATACATGAGCAAACAGGCTTTAAAAACGGCGGTGCAAGAGGACAAAGTTTTGCAGTAGTAAGAAACACACGTTCCGTTGCTGTTTTGATAGAAGTCGGATATATGATTACCCCTGAAGACAACGCACAACTTTTAGACCCTGATTTTCAAAATAAAGCGGTAAACGGAATAATAAAAGGATTGGAGAATTATCTCAGATGACATATAAGGGAGAAAAACTCGGGGCGTTTATTGTTCCGACAGGAGTCGGAGCATCAATCGGAGGTTATGCGGGAGATGCTTCTGCCTATGCAAGGAAATTTTCAAAGATTTCAAAGCTTATAGTTAATCCGAATGTAGTTAATGCCGGATGTTTTTCGGGAATAAACGACAATATGCTTTATGTCGAAGGGTATTCACTCGATAAATTTTTTAAGGGTGAAATAAGTTTTGTACCATCGAATGAAAATAAAATAGGCATTATCTATGATAAATCAATTCCGCAAGATGTTATGAATATTCACCTTAACACTCAAAATGCAGCAGCAACTGTATACGGACTTGATATACAAGCTTATGAAATAACAGATGAAGAAGTAGGAGTTAAATTTTTTGTCACAAATGAAGGAATATCTCTTGGAAATGTCAGAAATATTTCAACCGTGGAAAAAGCTGCCGAAAAACTTTTAAAAAAAGGATGTGAAGCACTAGCGATAGTTTGTCTTTTTGACGATTCATTTGATGATAATCCGCAATACGCACAAGGTTCGGGGGTTGATCCTGTCGGAGGAGTGGAAGCTATCATTTCCCACGATATATCAAAGAAATTCAAAGTTCCTTGCGCTCATTCTCCTGCATTTACGGATTATTCTATATATCCTGAGCTTGTTAATCCAAAATCGGCATCAGAATACATTACACCTACATTTTTGCCCTGCATACTCGTTGGTCTTTCTCAAGCACCTAAAATTTCACAGGATATATCAGCAGGAATAAATATAAATAATCTTGATTATCTTATTATGCCTTATGATACGCTTGGTTCAACACCTGTATTTGAATGCGTAAAAAGAGGAATAAAAGTTTTTGCGATAAAAGAAAACCATACCGAGCTGAATATTACAAAAGAAAAACTGTTTAGCAATAACAACAATATTATTGTTATTAGTACATATAATAAATTGTATGATATAATTAATGATATTTAAACAATATAAATACATATGGAGCTTGGATGTATAAAAAAATAATAATTTTAATAATATTAACTTTAGTGATATTACATAATGAAAGTTTCTCTTGGGAATTTCCGACAGAAGAAAAATGTGTCAGTTTAGAATTTAAAACAGATTATATGTACTTAAAAGATACCCCCGATAGCGAACTTGCACAAGGACAATATAACGCTTTTCATTGCGGGAAATATTTTGAAGCCGTAACATACAATACAGAGCTCATAAAACGTCATCCCGACGATTTTTGGCTGTATGCAGCAAGAGCACAAGCAAAATCAGCATTGGGAGATCAAACAGGGGCAATCAACGACTATAAAAAACAACTGTCAATGAACTCAGAATATAAAACCCCTGACAGAATTGCAAATATTAATTTTAAAATTGGCTTTCAATATGTGTCACTACACATAAAAGATTTTAATGTTGAATATGCACAAAAAGCTATTCCATACTTTACAGAAGCTATAAAAAATAAACCCAAATATCCTGAGGCATTTGAATGGAGAGGGAGATGCAAATATATTGTCGGAGATAAAACATCTAATCTGCAAATGATAAATTCAGGTATTCAAGACCTTGAATATGCAAAAGAACAATATTTACAACTTGGATACATGTCAGACTACAAAAAAGCAATCGAAACATATAACGAGCATTTGACATATAAACAAGAATATCTGAAAAAACACGGATTATCTAAATAATATACTTTTGCAAAATCAATTTTTTCAAAGCTCTGCCATAAATATGCTGCGGTTCAATCTGAAGAAGTTTTTCTAAACATTCAAGAGTTTTATGGTAATCTCCGAGTTTTTTATACGCAGCAGCCATAGCATAATATGCATCCTGAAAAACAGGGTCAAGTTCAATAGCTTTTTCTAAATCTTTTATTGCATTTTCGATTTTAGTATTTTCAATGTCTTTTCGGGTCAGAATAATTTTTGCCCTATTATAATAGGCATCCGTCATATTCGGGTCAATATTTATTGCCTTTGAATAATCCATCATAGCTTCATCATATTCTTCCATAGAATGATAACAGGCAGCACGATAAAAATAAGGAATAGCCCAATCATTTTTCATTTCAAGAGATTTGTCAATACATTCAATCGCTTCTTTAAATCTCCCGCTGCGAAAATATGCTATACCGTTATCAAGATGGAATTTATAATTAATCATAATACTTATTATACTATAAATATAACCGCTTTACCACCCCAAACGTGGGATAATAAATATATTGTCATAAAAATATAATAAGATATGTATAATTCAATTTGGTACTATTCACTTAATAAACCTTATTTATCTCCGCCTGATGAAATATTTGCACCGGTCTGGATATTTTTGTATATAACATTGGCAATATCTTTGTTTATTTATATGAGAACAAAAACAGAGCAGAATAAACAAAAAGGGTACACATATTTTTTCATACAACTGATTTTTAATCTGCTTTGGAGCCCTGCATTTTTCATTATGAGTAATATAGGACTTGCACTTGTTTTAATAATAATGCTTGATATCTTCACGATACTTACGATAAAAGAATTTTACAAAATCAGAAAAATCTCGGCAATAATACTTTTTTCGTATTTGTTGTGGATACTTTTTGCAAGTTATCTGAATTTGGCATACTACATAATAAATTAGGATACACTTTTTATAACCCCGCCGCCAAGAACGACATCCCCATCATAAAATACGGCAGACTGACCGATTGCAATAGATTTTTGCATATCATCAAAAACAACTTCAACCTCATCATCATTTAAAGGTTTAATTTCAACGGGCACAGGTTGTTGTGTCGAACGAATTTTTGCCTGACATCTTATTGCTTCGTGTAAATTATCAATGGCAATCCAGTTTAAATCACTAGCGATTAAAGACTTTTTGAATGTTTTATCGGCAGGTCCTATTACAACTTCATTTGTATCTTTATTTAATGCCAATACATACAACGGCTGAGTTGAAGATACTCCGATTCCTTTTCTTTGACCGATTGTATAATTCCAAATACCTTTATGAATTCCTAAAATATTTCCCTCTGTATCAACAATATTACCAATCTTATCCTCAACCCCGAGTAATTCGTTATAATCACCGCCGTAAAAATCCTGACTATCAGGTTTATCGGCAGCTTCAAGCCCGTTATTTTTAGCTATTTCTCTTATTTGCTCTTTAGTATAATTCCCTAATGGCAAAATAATATTTTTTAATTGTTCCTGCTTCAAGCGATACAAGAAATAAGACTGGTCTTTATGAGGCGCAATACCACGTTTTAACAAGTACCTTCCGCTGTCATCCTGCTCAACTTTAGCATAATGTCCTGTTGCAAATTTATCGAATTCAACTCCGTTGAGTCTTGCAACCTCAGGAAGAACACCGAATTTTATCAACGCATTACACCATACACAAGGATTTGGGGTATGACCGTTTAAATATTCTTTTTTAAAATTTGCAATAACAATATCCTCATATTTTGTAACGCAATCAACAACATGATAAGGTATACCAAGTTTTTGTGAAAGTTTTTTAGCAGCTTCAATATCTTCCTTTTCATCAGGACCATAACACGCATTATGCTTACCTTCTGCAACAGCCAACCCGTCTTTTCCCCAAATAGACATAGTTGCACCTATTACCTCATATCCTTGTTCTTTTAAAATTAACGCTGCCACAGATGAATCAACTCCACCCGATAAACCTACTAAAACATTCATATAATTCCTTTCTATTGTTTAAAATATTATAACACAACAAAAAAAGACAGAATATACACCTGCCTTTTTATAATAAGTTAAGCATTAGATTCTTCGCTATTGCTCAGAATGACGTGCTTTTGGACTTTTTACCGTAACATTGCATATAGTTACCATAATTTATTATTAAATTTAAGCTGTTATTCCTTCTTCCTTTGCGGTCGGGAGTTTTACAACTTCGGCATTTTTACGATTCTTCACCATATCAGCAGTAACCGTAAACTTGTCAATGTCTTCTTTAGTCGGAACGTCGTACATAACATCAAGCATAATTTCTTCAACAATAGAACGTAATGCTCTTGCCCCTGTTTTACGCTTGATAGCCTCTTTTGCAATCATTTCGACAGCCTCAGATTCAAATTCCAAATCAACACCATCCATTTTTAACAATGCTTGATATTGTTTTAAAATAGCGTCTTTTGGTTCGGTTAAAATCATTTTTAATGTCTTTTCATTTAACTGATCTAACACTGCATAAACAGGAATACGACCGATAAATTCAGGAATCAGACCGAATTTTAACAAATCTTCAGGCTGTAATTTTTTAAGCAATTTCATAGCCTGAGCATCTTTTTCGGATTGAGACATAGAAGCCGTTCCAAAACCGACAGAATTGCCAACGCCTGCTCTTGCATCAACAATCTTCTCTAACCCTACAAAAGCACCCCCGCAGATAAACAAAATATTCTTTGTATTTATTTCGATAAATTCCTGATGCGGATGTTTTCTTCCTCCCTGAGGCGGGACATGTGCAACAGTACCCTCAATCATTTTCAATAAAGCCTGCTGAACTCCTTCACCGGAAACATCCCTTGTAATAGAAGTGCTTTCTGATTTTCTTGAGATTTTATCAATTTCATCAATATAAATAATGCCTTTTTCTGCCTTAGATGAATCAAAATCAGCATTTTGATAGAGTCTTAACAAAATATTTTCGACATCATCTCCAACATAACCTGCTTCCGTCAATGTAGTTGCGTCCGCAACAGCAAAAGGAACATCAAGCAACTTTGCAAGAGTCTGTGCAAGTAAGGTTTTCCCCGAACCGGTAGGCCCGACAAGCAAAATATTTGATTTTTGAATTTCAATACCGTCTTTATCTTCACCGCTATTGTGTCTTAACCGTTTATAATGGTTATAAACCGAAACGGCGAGAACTTTTTTTGCATCCTCCTGACCAACAATATACTGATCCAAATATGCTTTTATTTCATGAGGTTTTGGAATAGATTTTTCTTCTTTTTCAAGACTTTCTTCAATACCTTCTTTATCCTTGTCTTTGTTTTCGAAAAATTCTTCGTCCAAAATTTCATTACATAATTCGACACATTCATCACAGATATATACTTCAGGTCCGGCAATAAGTTTTTTTACCTGATCCTGAGTTTTTCCGCAGAATGAGCATTTTAATTTTTCATCATTTTTTGGCATTTATACCACCGTTTTGTTACTATTTAATTTCGTCTCTGGATATAACCTTATCAATCATACCATATTCCAAAGCTTCCTGTGGTGTCATGATATAATCTCTGTCGGTATCTTTTTCAATCTTTTTGATTGATTGCCCTGTATTTGAAGCCAATATTTCGTTCAAAGATTTTTTAATTCTGATAATTTCAGCAGCCTGAATTTCGATATCGGTAGCCTGACCTTGCGCACCGCCTAAAGGCTGGTGAATTAAAACTCTTGAATGAGGGAGTGCAAGTCTTTTACCTTTAGCTCCTGAAGACAATAAAAATGCACCCATTGAAGCAGCCTGACCAAGACAAATAGTAGAAACATCAGCTCTGATATGCTGCATAGTATCATAAATAGCAAAACCCGCAGTAACACTACCCCCCGGAGAATTGATATATAACATAATATCTTTTTCAGGATTTTCACTATCTAATAATAACAACTGAGCTACAACCAAATTCGCAACCATATCATCAATCTGAGTACCTAAGAAAATAATTCTTTCTCTGAGTAATCTTGAAAATATATCAAACGAACGTTCGCCACGGCTTGATTGTTCAATAACAACAGGTACAAAACTCATCTTTATTCCCTTTCTTATTATAACTGAATATACGATATAAACGGTGGGGAATAAATCCCCACCTTAATATTTTTTCAGACTATTGAGCAGCTTCTTCAGTTTTTGCTTCTACTGTTTCTTCAGCTTTTTCTTCAGCCTTTTCTGCTTTCTTAGTTGATTTTTTCTTAGCTTTAGAAGCTTTTTTAGCTTCTTTTTCTTCATCTTCAGCTTTTACTTCAACGTAATCAAATTTGTTGTTTTCGATTAAGAAATCACGAACTTTTTCATTGATAATCTGCTGAGACAAAGAATTTACGAAATTCGGATTTTGACCGAACTGCTTAACGATAGCTTCAGGAGTAGCACCATAAGCTGCACTCAACTGAGATAATTTACCGTTAAAATCTTCCTGAGTTACGGATAATTTTTCTTCTTTAGAAATCTTATCAACGATTAAAGAATTTTTAATTCTGGATCTTGCATCATCTTGCAGAGTTTGACTGAATTTAACTTCCCCGCCCTGCGCTTCAACAAACTGTTTCCAGTTTCCGTTTCGGTAAGAAACTTTTTGTTGATAATCAGCAACCAAAGCATTAACTTCTCTGTCAATCATGCTTTGCGGAATTTCTACGCTTGTAGATTCAACGATTGATTTGAATACAGCATTTTCTGCACTGATTTTCTTCTCTCTGTCACGCTGACTAGTAATAAAATCATTAATATCAGCTTTTAATTCATCCACCGTTGAGAATCTTGAAGCTTTTTTGACAAGTTCGTCGGTTAATTCAGGTAAAACCCTGTGTTTGATTTCATTAATTTTGATATCAAAAGTTGCCTTTTGACCTTTTAACTTTTCATCGTGGTATTCTTCAGGGAACGTAACATCAATAGTATATTGATCTTTTATGTTGTGTCCCACAAGTTGTTCCGCAAATCCGGGGATAAAATTAGAATGAGCCAAATCAAGAGCATAACCTTTTGCACTTCCGCCCTGAATTTTTTCGCCGTTGCAAGTACCTTCAAAGTCAAATACTACGATATCAGTATCATTTGACGGTCTGTCAAGAACAAGCTCAAGTGATGAATTTTGAGTCAAGAAATTATTTAGAGCATCATCAAAAGCTTTATCATTTTCCTCAGAAATTTCTGCCTTTAACTCTAAATCCTTATATGCACCCAAAGTAACTTCAGGTCTTGTTTCTACCTCAAAAGTAACTTCCAAATCCTGCCCTAATTCGTAATTGTAATTAGTCAAAGCAGGTTGTGTAATTGTATCAAGCTTGTTATCTTGAATAACCTTTGAAATGTATCTTGGCAAAAGCATTTCCAATGCTTCATGCTGAATCCTGTCTACACCGACATGTCTTTCGACAACGGATTTAGGAGCTTTGCCTTTTCTAAAACCGTTGATACTGACATACTGTGAAATTCTGTTTGCTGCTAAATTATAAGCAGAATCTGCTTCAGTAGCAGGAATTGTCATACTGATACTAACTAAATTGTCCTTTTCCATTTTTAAAGTTGATTGCATTTTTATTTCCCCTTATCTAACTGATACTACAACCTTACCATGATTTTACATTAAATATCAATAAATGCAAGTTTTTCAAAACTTGTAAACATTTATACACAAAGTATAAACATAAACAGCGCCACTTGCATTAAAAATATCTTTATGTTTAAATCATTTTACAGCCGAAGTAATTCCTCTTTACGACGGCTCAGATAGATTAACAAGCGGCGGTTAGTTTATTGAGCAGTATAAAGTAAAAATATAAAAGGAAGTAAAAATGTTAAAAATCAGATTAAAGAGATTAGGTGCAAAAAAACAACCTTCATACAGAATTATCGTTATCAATTCGACAACAAAAAGAGAAGGCAGACCTATTCAGGAATTGGGCTATTACAACCCTAAAACCAAAGAAATGAAATTCGATAAAGCAACAGCACTTGAATGGATTTCAAAAGGTGCTCAGCCGACAGAAAGAGTTCAGTATTTAATCAGAAATTGCAAAGAAGACGGAACTCTTAATTATGTTAAGAAAGAAACCGTTAAACTTTCTAAAAAAGCATTGGCTAAAAAGCAAGCGGAAGAAGAAGCAAAAGCCGCTGAAGCTGCTAAGGCAGCCGAAGAAGCTGCAGCTGCAACTGAAGAAGCTCCGGCAGAAGAAGCTCCTGCTGAAGCTTAATAACATTACGAAACTAAAAAAAGAGCTTTCTTAAAGTAAGAAAGCTCTTTTTTTAGCTCAAATTTTCATATAACAAAGGGGCTTCGTGCATGCTGACAGCGCCGGAAGGAATTTTTACAACCCTTACCTTTACTGTTTTTGATGCATATTCAATTTCAATAATATCATTTACTTTTAACTGTTTAGAGGGCTTCGAGGGAATTGAATTTACAAATACACGTCCCATATCTGACACTTCATTTGCAACAGTTCTTCTTTTGATAAGCCGTGATACTTTTAAAAATTTATCCAGTCTCATATATACATTATAGCATATAAGAAAATTTTATGATATAATTTCGGCAGCAAGGGAGAATAGTGTATATGAAAAAGTTTTTTTCTTTAATTGCCATACTTTTAATCTGTATATGTTTTACACCAAGGGCATTGGCTGATAATATAAAATTTATACAAATTACTGATGCGCATTTAACAACGGATTCAGAATTTTCGCAAAATGTTCTAAAAGCCGCAATTAAAGATATTAATACCCTTCCCGAAATCTCGTTTGTTGTTTTTACGGGAGATAACATCGGAAGCCCTACACCTGAGAATCTTAGAAAATTTATCTCAATCGCAAATAAATTGAAAGTTCCATACTATATAGCAGTAGGCAATCATGACGTATACAAAAACAAACACATGTCTAAAACCGAATACTTTGAAATTATAAGAGAAGGTAACCCGTTCAAAAGACAAAGAAGTGCGAACTACAAATTCAGGAAAAGAAATTTTGTATTCCTGACGGTAGACGGGGCAAAAGAAGTTATTCCGGGTTCAATAGGATATTACAGAAAAGATACACTGGCATGGGTTGATAAAGTTCTTACAAAAAACAAAAAAAGATCCGTTATTATATTCCAGCATTTTCCTGTTGAATATCCTGACGGGATAGAAAGCAAATTAAAAACTCACAAAACATACAAAGTAGAAGAATACCAAGAAATGCTTTCCAAGCATGATAATGTTCTTGCCGTACTTTCAGGGCATTTTCACGTTAATGATGAAAACATGAAAAACGGAGTTTACCACATTTCTACCCCTGCGCTGATAGCAGTACCATATTCATACAAAATAATTGATATTGTAACAACCAAAGATTTTTCACCAATAATTTATACACAGCTTCGAGAGTTTGAATTAAACGACAAAGGTCTGTAAAATGTTTTCGGATATAACACTTGATGATTTTTCAACAGTCCCGAAGGATTTTTCGGGAGTTTATGCGCTTTATCTAAATAAGGATGCAAAACTTGATATTTTTATCGCTGAAGCTGCAGAACAAATGGAAGCAAGCATAAAAGAAAATAAACCTGTCTACATAGGCAGCTCCGAGCATGTTTATCGCAGAATTTATGCAAACCATCTGCAAGGCGTAGGTGCTTCAACATTAAGAAAAACAATTTATGAATTATGTGACCATTCAAAAATATTTGAATTAAATACTACATTAAAGATGAACGAAATCATAAACAATTGGCTCTGTGAAAATACATATTTTAAAACCTGCCCAACAAAAGAATATTGCGCACTTGAATATATGCTGATTTACAAACACAATCCCGTTTTTAACAACGGGAGAAAAAAGTTTAAAAACTATCGCTACAATTAACATTTGTATGCGCAAATTATATTTTTACGGCTTTTATATTTATTAAAAGGAATTTAATAAATATGAATATAATTAAAATTGGCGAGCCAATAGTTACTAAAATGGGAACAGTTGTTACAAGATACGTTGAAAACGGCAGACTTTACAAATCAATAGATTTTCAAAAATCTGCAAACAAAGTTGCTAAAGAAAAAAGTCTTGTAAAGAGTGTTGTCCTTTATGGAGATATGAATAAACCCGAAGCGGTTTACGATACTTTTGAAAGGAAACTTCAAAAAACAGCTCAGATAATATCAGAAGAACAAACAAAAAAAACTCGGGGCAGAAAGAAGGGAACAATAAAAATCTCGGTTTCTAAACATAAAACAGAAACCGCTTCCAAAAGTGCATCTGCTGAACCTGAAATAACACCGACAAACCCTTCAACAGAAACTCCCACTACACCCAAACCGACATCAACCCCCTCAAAAGGTACTCCGACTCCTACATCTGCACCGAAAGCATCTCCAAAAACACCTCCTTCCAAAGCAAAAGTCACAAGCAACAAAAACGGGTCAAGAATAGAATTTATACCAATAAATGAAGATTCTTTATGCACTAAAACAGGGGTTAAATTATTAAAAAAGATTAAACTATACCTGCAACGGATAGGCAAAGAAGGAAAAGTCCCTGAAGTGACTGTTCATACAGAAACTGAACGTTTATTTGATAACGGCTTTTATGATGTTGATTCAAAAACACTCTTATCTATGAACAAAGGCGCAAATACAACCCATTTGTGTCTTACAAAAAAATATTCTAATGAGACAAACAGTAGCGTGTTACTTGATGCAATATTTGACAAAAACGGACAAATGGAAAAAGGGAGATGTCCGTCTCATGGTTTGTCATTTGAACGGGGAGGAAGAAATATAAGACGAATGAAACGACATAATGATAATTATATGCCAATCAGCGGGAATGACAGGGAATGGGATTGCTGCGGAAACAGACTTCCATCCGTTACAAAGTCTAATAAAGATGATGCAAACGCAGGATGCTATGAGTTATTTTTGGAATTTGCAAGATTATACACATCAATATTTAAGTAAATAATTTTGATTTGCTGACTACACTTATATAATGGGTATTTAACCTACTTAATAAAAGTTTACAAAACTACTTTTTAAGGCAATTTTTATATAAATATCGACTTTATATATATGGGATATATAAAGGGGATATTATCATGATACCGTTAAAGTTACTTTTTGGTGCAGTCAAATCAGGAGCAAAAACTTTTGCACACAACGTAAATAAAGGTTATAAAGTCGGAAAAGTTGTATCTGTGATGAACAATTCAAGAGGAATTAAAAAAATTGGTACAATCGGAAAAGGGGTATACACAGAAGCAGTTAAACCGATAACAAACACAATAAAAAAAGATGTTGTCGGCATAAAAAATATGCCGACAGACATAAAAAGAGCTTATAAACACGGAATAAAAACAGCTCAAACTCTAAATAAAGGAATTATCAGAAAGACAGCAACAGTAACAAAATCCGTTTATTCAGACGGAGTAAAACCACATATTGCAGGTGTTTTTGGCGGTGTTGGAACATTTGTTCCGATTCCTTTAGCTCAACCTGTTTTATACTGTGCAGGAAAAACATTGCAACTATTATTCTAAGATAAATAGTAAAGCAGGTCAGGAAGTAGGCTGGGTGAAACCCAGCAGATGGCAGGTAGGGTGCGTTTATACGCACCAAATAAATAACAAAAAGTATTTGGTGCAATTATTTGTTCCAAATTTAAAAATGTTAATAAATTGGGTGTATGAACTTACTACAAACTATTATTAAGTAGGATGGGTGCAACCCATCATTATTTATTTGTTAGTTTCACCCAACATACAAACTGACCAAATTATATGTACGGGTGATAAGACAAGGCACGAACCCAACTATGCCAAACTTGCACAAATGTGTTTACACGGAATAGAGATTATATCTGACATTGAGAAGTAGGGTGCTAAAAAAAATTAAATATCTTTTAATAAAAAAGGCCTTGGCAAATGCCAAAACCTTTTTTATGGGGCGAGTGGTGGGATTGTCTTGAGTTGCTCGCAATAAACAGGACGAGGCATTTTGCTTTTAATAGCTTACCGCCACAAGCAAAATCTGCTTCGCCCTCTGCTCGCAACTCGTTCGAACCACAGACTGACCTGTCGGTCAGTTGGGTTCTTCAAAACACCACGACATCAAAACTAAAAAGCAGATAACAAAAGTTATCTGCTTTTTAGTGGGGCGGGTGGTGGGTCGTTGCTCGTACTTTTTAATAAAACTTTACAACCTGTTTTATCATCACCACAAATGATTATTCTATATTCAGAAATTGAAAATTATATTAATGGGGTTGAAAATTCAAATACAATAATTTATAATAAAAACACAGGGTGATAGTTTTCCAAGCTATCGGAAACTCTGTAGAGGTCTAACGGTTCTTATTCTTTCGAGTAAGAGCCGTTTTTAATATGCACAAAATCAAAAAGATTAAAAATAAACTTAAATTGAAATCGCTCATATTGCCCTCCTTTCTAGTCGGGGGCTAACCCGAGGTCTACAATAATTTTGTCGGTTAGTTTCCTATAGAAAAGAGTTCCTTTTACCCTGTGTTTATATTTCAAAGTTCTTATTTACTTTTTATCATATCCCATTATAAAACTCAATATGAGAAAGAAAAAACAAAATATAAAGTCGGAAATAATAGTTGCATGCGGACATTCTTCAAAAGAAGAACAACTATATAATTTTATCAAACTTTTACATATTATGGTTGAAGGCGAAATTGAATATTTAGAACATAAACATAATAAAGATATTGAAAAGATAAAAGAATATAAAGAGGGAATTAAAGATTTAACTATAAAAGAACAGATGGTTTGCGGATTTTAAACATAGATTTTGATGTTTTAAGTATCAGGCAAAAAAAATTTTTTTTTTGTTTTAATATAAAATACGAAAAAGGAAGTGGCATGAAATTAATCGGTGTACAGTTATATAAACAAGATCAAGGTTATACAAATAATTCTTTTAATACTTCCATAAAGAAAAATAACGTTACTTTTACGGCTAATACTGAAAATCTCAATAAGGATGTTTTTGTTCAACGTAATATTATAAGACAAGATGATAGTTTAGGTCAGTTTATTGATAAGACAATGGATAAGATTTATGAAAATGATTCTGATACCTGCTTAGTCAATATGCAAACATATTCTCAAGATATGGTACCTACCGGCAGAAAAACGTTTAAAATATATAGTGGTCCTATAATTGAAAATATGCAAAATCAATTTCCTAAAGGTGTAGAGTATCAGAAACAATCTTTAGAAGGGATAAATAAAATATGCACAAAAATTTATGATATTTGCGAACAATATGGTTTTAACCCGAAAGAACTCGGGACATTTGTAAATACGGATAGCAGTGTAAACAGAAGATTTGATGAACTTTTAGACGATACAACAATTCAAGGAAATACTACCTATAAATTCTTAAATCCCGATGAAAAATCTGTATATCCATACCAAAATAATACTTATACCAGCAGGGAACTAATGCCACTATTCGATGATATTTCAACACCTGTTTATTGTAACGAGGTGTTGATTTTGCCGGACAAAAACAATCCCGACACAGTAATAGAACTATCAAGAGATAATTTTGTGTACAAAGGAGATAATTATAAAGTCAGAAACATAAAATTAACATACAAAGATTCTAAAAATTACTACGATAGCAACAATGGAAAAACAATAATCACTGCTAAAGACGGAGCAAAATTGAGTTTTGACTTTTTGTTACCTTGCAATAGTACAGGTGCTTTTATATTAGATAAAAAAATCAAGACTTTGAAAACAGCATTCCGTTTGGCAGCTGATAGTCCGTTTTATGAGATAAAAGATTATAAAAATAGAGTTATTTATACTTTTAAAAATAACAATGGCTCCGATAACTTGGCTTATTTATACGACATAAACAAAAACGTTATATTCGTAAACCAACAGGACAAAGCAACGAAACTCGTAGAAGAAGGGAGTATAGCATTGGGAACAAGTTTATATACAAATCTTCTGCAGCCTAAAAAACCTATGGGAGCTTGTGTTGTTTTACCATACGATATTAGAAAAAATTTCAATACTATAAAACAAGAACTTGAACCACATATACTAAATGGAGTCGGAACAGGATTTGATTTATCAGAGACAAAAGAACCTGTTAAAGTCCTCACATCATTAAACGAACTATTAAAATAATATGACGGTAAAACCCAAAGACCACCGGCAGGAATTGCAACTTTAGACGTAACACATAATGACATATTCAAATTTATTAATGCAAAAATAAACGCTAATTTTGACGATTGGCGGTTTAATATTTCCGTAGCTGTTCCAAATGATTTTATGCAAAAAGTTGCAAATAACGAAAATATACAACTTATGAACGGTAAAGAGGTTTCTGCAAAAAGTATTTATTCTGCTATTATTAAGAGTATGCACCGTTGTGGAGAACCGGGAATTGTTTTTAAAGACAATGTTGAAGCTGCTAATCCTGTTCCAAATCATAAGTACAAAGGAATGGCAAGTTGTGCGGAAATTGGACTGGAAAACGGTGAAATGTGTTTGTTTTCACATATAAACTTAAGCAAGTTTTTGGATAGAAAAACAAATAAAATAGACTTCAACTCAATGCGAGAATCTACAGAAGCTTTGACACGACTATTGGACAATGTCATTGATATAAATTTGGCAGAAAAAGTCGGGGAAGATAATATTGCATCTCAAAAACGCAGGTTTGGGATTGGCGTCTGCGGATTTGCTGATTTATTGGCAGAAATGGGAATACCATACGGAAGTCCGCAAGCACAAAAAGTATTAGCAAATTGTCTTGAAGTAATAAACTATTCATCTAAAAAAGCATCCATGAATCTTTCTAAAGAAAAAGGTTCTTTCCCATTATTTGAAGAAAGCAGATACAATGACCGAGATTTCTTAATAAAGCATAGGCAAGATTCACCAATAAATAAATCTCTATGGGACAAATTATATAACGATATACAAGTCTATGGATTAAGAAATGCAACTACAACCGCTCTACCCCCAACTGGTTCCAGTTCAAGAATAGTTGGGGCATCTTATAGTATAGAACCTTATTTTGATTTACGTCATAATAAGATTTTCCAAAAGAAATTAGGAGAATTAAACTTAACAGAACAACAAAAGCAGCAAGTTATAGATATCGTAAACCAAACAGGAAGTTGTCAAGATATTGAAATTTTACCAAAAAGGTTTAGAGATGTATTCAAATTAGGAAATGAAATCAATTATGCATCACATCTCAGAATGGTGGGAACAGCACAAAAATTTGTTGATGACGGGATATCCAAAACTGTTAATCTTGAAAACAACGCAACACCGGATGATATTGGTAATGCAGTAAAAATGGCATACGATTTGAATTTAAAAGGAATTGCAGTATTTCGTGATGGTTGTCTTGTTGAAAGAAATCAGTAGTGTGTGCGATGCCTATACTAAAATAATTAAATAGTAAAATTTTATTTTAGGATGTAGGATAGACTTTAGGCTACAACTAATGTTTTGTTGATTAATGTCCGTTTATCAGACATTGCCAGACAAATTATAAATGAGATTGAAATCGGACATTATTTTCTTTGCTATAGTTTAAGCTCAGTTTAGCTTTTTACAATCTTGCAAAAATTTAAAGGGAAATAAGTCCAAATAAAGTCCATGTGTGTCCATTATAAAATGACAGATGGTATGGTTTAGTTATACAGATAGTTTGCACTTTTGGGTAAAGTTAAATTGTAACAATTCCTATCATGTATGTTACAATTAATCAATTTATGCAAGCAGAAATACTTTATATGTTCATACAGGGAAAGTAAAGGAATTTTTTTGTAATGGCTGTAAATGTGATAAAACTCTGGAAATGTTTACCGCAGGGAAAAATGGCTAAACTTATGACCGAAATTGACGACAAGGTTGTTGATAGTTTGTTTCAAGCCGGTGTAAAAAACAAGCGGGGAATATTTGCATCGAAGTTAGAACCAAAAGTATACACACCACGTGAATTAGAAGGAATAGAAACAGTATTAGACTACTCAAAGATGTTTGATGAAAAACTTTTTGAACTTAATGCAAGATATGCAAAAGAAATCAAAAAATTAAAAATAAACGGGAAAGAAAGTGATTTTATAATATATAAAGGCTCGAAAACTGAAGGCTCAAATAAAGGCTATTGGGCTCTGGAAAAGAAAACAAATAAATTATATTTGATTAAATATGGTAATGAAGCACAGGTGCGCTCAGAGCAACTTGCCTCTGAGTTATACGAACTTGGTGGAATACATCGACCTAAGCAAGCAATTGTATCTTTTAGCGACAGTTCAGCAGTTAAAAATATGTGGGATCGCCCAATAGAACGCTTCGGTACAGCATCAGAATGGATGCCGATAAAACGCAATGCAAGCATTGAAGATGCTGCTATTATGCGAGAAGGCTTTGGAATGGATTGTTGGCTTGCTAATTGGGATGCAATGAAATCTGGCAATACTGTGATGAGCTATGGGCAGGCTGCAAGAATTGATACAGGCGGTTCGCTTTGCTATAGAGCAAGAGGCGGAAGAAAAGGCTCTGCATTTGGTGAAAATGTCGGAGAATTGACTTCATTTTTTGAAAATTATTCACTCTCACGACCTTATATTAAAGATATGACAAGGCAAGAATTACTTGACTCCTTAAAACGTGTTGCAGATATACCTGACTCTGAAATTATTGAAACGATTGACAGAGCAAGATGTTTAACTCCTAAAACAACTATTGTCAGAAATTATGTAACAGGCGTAGATCAGGCAAAAGAGATAATGGTTACTAATAAAGGAGTAAAGAATTCAAATTATTTAAAAGAAACTTTAATAGAAAGAAGGAATTACATACGCAGATTTAGAGAAGCTTGTCGTGATATACCTCAAAGGGAAGGGGAATCCATACAGGAATATGTAAAACGTATCGATACCAATATTGCAAAAAAGCAATATACAATACCTTTTGATAAAATACACATGTCAAAAGAATGTGCATGGGTTGAAGACGGTATGACTATGGGAGAACGCCTTTCTCCTTCTCAAAAGAAAATTTATGAAGATTCATATAAAGCATATAAAGTGTCAAGTAAAAATTTAATAACAAGACCTCCGGTAAATGATATTTTAACAACAGATTCAATGTTACATTCAACAAATATTAGAAATTTAGATGAAATTCTTGAAAATGGTGTGACATCAGGGGATTTGAGAGGAACTGTCGGTTCTGGTACAGGTTGTGAAACACAAACTCCATTATGTGCGGATTTTTGGGATGTACAAAAAAATTATTCTATAAAAGACTATTTTACAAGACCGCGATATAATCCTGGCGAAGCAAATTTTCTTCCAAGAATAGGAGGAGTTGCCGTATCCAGAGGGAAAGGAACAATGGTTGTGGTTGTCAATAAAAAATTTATTGCACCTAAAATTATGGCAAACTCATTTAAGGTAAGTGAGCATACAAGTCCTTTGTATAAAGATGGTAATATGGCAGGACATATGGCTTATATCACTCATAGAGCAATACCATACGGAGTTCCTGCAAATGCTATAGACAGAATCATTATTGACTCCAAAAGTTACACTCTTGACATGATTGCCAATATAAAGGATAAAATTTCGCAAAAAGGGTTGAATATAACATTATATGATCTTCAAGGTAATGTTCTTTAAAGTCGTTCAGTAGTCTGTAGGTTGGTCGAACTGAACTGTATCCCTAAAAAGTAATCAATCAGCCTGTAGGCTGGGCATACCTGCCCAACATTAGTGCTTTGTTACCTAAATCAGACTTTTCGGACTTTTCCAGTCAACCAACTTCCGACCTTTTGGAATCGGCAATAGCTGGATTGCTTCGCCTTTACAGGCTCGCTATGACATGAAAACTTCCGACCCAAACTGGACATTAAACCACATCCATGTTGAATTTTTAATAATCAACCCACTTCCGACCGTAAAAAGCTGGATTGCTTTGGGCTTTCGCCCTCGCAATGACATGAAAACTTCCAACCCAAACTGGACATTAAACCCCATTAACTGTTATTGAAGAAATTTTAGAAAATAAGTTCGAATCCCGTTAGAGGTTAGCATATTTTCTAAAAATTGTTCGAACTATAAAATTCAATGCTTACAATAAAAACGGCCCTCAAAGAGCCGTTTTTGTAAATGGGGCGGGTGGTGGGATTCGAACCCACGCATAACGGAACCACAATCCGTGGTCTTAACCACTTGACGACACCCGCCATATCTATATAATTATACTAACAAATAAAGATATAAAATCAAGCAAAATTCACAAAAAAAAAGAGAAAACCCTTCGGTTCTCTCTTTTTTATTATGAATTTATCCCTATTTAATTAATTCTTTGGAACATGTAACCTATGCCGCGAGCTGTCAAAATCAACTCAGGATTTGCAGGGTCAGTTTCAAGTTTTGAACGCAATCTTGAAATATGTACGTCTACAACTCTTGTATCTATTCTGTGATCAGGCGGATAAGCCCAAACGTGCTGCAAGATTTCGTTTCTTGAGAAAGCCTGACCGGAATTATTTACTAATAATTCCAACAAGCTGAATTCCATACCGGTAAGTCTGATTCTGTCATTCTTACGATATACCTGACGTCTTGCAGTATCAATTTTTATATTACCTGTTGTTATTACATTCTTAGTCACTTTACCTGAAGCTGTTGTCATTTCTCTGTTGTTTGTTCTTCTCAATACAGCCTTTACTCTTGCTTCGAGCTCTTTTGGAGAAAATGGTTTGATTACATAATCATCCGCACCGAGTTCAAGACCTGTAATTCTTTCTGAAACATCTCCCAATGCCGTTAAAATAATAATTGGAACATCAGATGTTCTTCTGATTTCTCTGGTTACACCGTAACCGTCCATTTTTGGCATCATAACATCCAATACTACCAAATCAGGATTGTTTTTGTTGAATGAAGCAACTGCTTCTTCGCCATCCTGAGCAGTATAAACATCATACCCCGCCATCTTTAATCTGGTTTCCAAAATCCTTCTGATACTTGACTCATCATCAGCCAACAAAATTCTCTGACGATTATCGCCTTCATTATTAGGCATTTCAACATTTTCTGACATAGTGACTTCCTTTTATTTATTTACTACCTAACTATAAAAATATATTACAAATATTACATTATGTTTCTTTTTCTATACTTTTATAACAATATGTTACACTAAGTTACATAAAATTGCAAGCATAATTTCTAATATTTTTTTGCTTTGCTAAAGCGGGTTTAAACACTTGTTATAAAAGAAATACAGAAGCTTTTAACTTCTGTATTCTTTTAAAATTATTCAGAATTTTATTATTTTACATAAAATTCTGCATCAACATTTGCATAAATTGTAATATTTCCTACTTCAATATCGGTTGCGGCTTCAGGTACGGCAGCATCCATTCCGGCAGCATTTGCTCTCATAAGTTTCATATTTGAATAACCGTAATTTACATGTCTTTGATTTAGAGAGCATGAAGTTCTGACACTTTTAATACCTGCAACTCCTGAATTAAGAGCATTTGCAACAGAATCCGCTCTGCTTCTGACTTGTTTTGAAGCTTCAGTCAGCATCTGAGAGCAACTGCCGTCTTTGTTTGAGAGAGTAAAATTAAGACTGTTCACATCAGTTGCCCCAAAAGATATAGATTTATCTATCAGACCAGAAACCTTATCTAAAGACTTGGTATGAACAACAATATTATTTGATACTTCATATCTGTCTAAGAGTCTTTTATTATTTTGGTATGTATAAACAGGAGTTGCTCGATAGTTTGAAGTCTTGATATAATCCCCGTTTGAAGAATTTATATTAGACTTTAAATAATCATATACTTTATTTGAAATTTCTTTATTCTTTCTTGAAGCTTCTTGCATTGATTTTTTGTCGGAAGTTTTTACGGATACCGAAAACTCTACCGTATCGGGAGAAACTTCTTTCTCCGTCGAATAAGATACAGAAAGAGAACCTCTGGTTTTTGTAATATCTTCCGAACTTGCAGGCATAAGTGTAAAAGATAACACAAGCACAGATGCCAAGATTGACAAAGTTAAAATCTTTTTCATATTTCACTCCTTTAAACTAAAACTATTTTATAATTTTTATGTTTTCATCATCATCTTTTTTTGAATTTCCGAGCGGAGAAGTCATAAGAGTGTTATCGGCTTTTTGGACATTCTCTTTTTCAAATTTATCGGAATTTTTTATAATTTGGTTTATTTTACGCATTTCAGAATTGATTTTTGCTTTTTTCATAATCATGCTTAATTCTGCATCCGAAAGGCTTTCAGGGGTATCAAAAGATACAGGCATACGACCGTTTGTAATTATGTAATAAGAAACAGCAACCATCCCCCAAAGTAAAGTTCCCTGAAACAGATTTAATGCGGGAAAAGACAAAAGATTAACAAGGTACTTATTCCAAAGTGTCATTCCTACATATCCGGGGAATATAACAAAACCCGCAAAAAGACAAGTTATTATAAAACCTGCCATTACAATTCCTCTAAATCCGTTTATCTGAACTATCTTCATACTGTTTCCTTCTACTTTATCATTTCAAGAAATTGTTCTTCTGTCAATATTATAACACCTAAATTTTGTGCTTTGTCTAATTTTGATCCTGCATTTTCTCCCGCAAGAACATAAGAAGTCTTTTTTGACACTGATGATGAGGTTTTCCCGCCATGTGATTTTATAAGCTCTGATGCCTCATCTCTTGTCATATTTTGTAATGTTCCGGTCAGAACAAACGTCATGCCTGAAAGTTTATCGGATTTTACGGCTTTTTGCCCGACAGGATTTATTCCTAAAGACTTTAATTCATCAAGCAGCTTTATATTATTTTCATTTCTGAAAAATTCAAATACAGACTTTGCAATAATTTCACCGATACCGTCAATAGAGGCAAGCTGTTCTTCCGTTGCCGATTTTAATTCATCAATTGTCGGGAATTCGTTAGTAAGAATATCCGCAGTTTCTTTTCCGACATGTCTGATACCCAAAGCTGTAACAAGACGGTTTAGGGGTCTTGTTTTACTGTTTTGGATTGACATATATATATTAGATGCAGATTTTTCCTGAATTAAATCAAGCATCATAAAATCCTGAGGCAAAAGCTTATACAAATCAACAGGATTTGAAATCATATTTTTATCATAAAGCTGCTGAATAACAGACGGACCTACCTTATCAATATCCATTGCTTCTCTGCTTGCCCAATATTCAATTTTTGCACACATAAGACTTTCACAATCGGGATTTGAACAATAAAGCCCGACCTGACCTTCTTTTTCTACAAGTTCGCTGCCACAGGCAGGACACTTTGTCGGGGGTAAATAAACAGGTAAATTTTGATGTTCGTCTGATTCAACAATTTTTATAACTTTAGGAATAATTTCAGCGGCTTTCATAATAAGAACACTATCACCTATTCTCACATCCAGACGTTTAATTTCATCGAAATTATGTAAACTTGCTCTTGAAACGGTTGAACCTGCAAGTGCTACGGGTTCTAAAACCGCAACAGGAGTAATAACACCCGTTTTACCGGTATTAAGTTCTATATCAAGTAATTTTGTTGCAACCTGTTCAGGCGGAAATTTAAAAGCCGTAGCCCATTTGGGAGCTCTTGCGGTATAGCCTAAATCTTTTTGTATAGCTATATCATCTACTTTAATCACCACACCGTCAGTTGCATAATCAAGATCAAAACGCTTGTTTTCCCATTCATTACAATAATCAATAACTCCTTTTATATTTTTTACGGGTCTGATATTCGGATTTACTTTAAAACCTAACCTTTTAAGTTCAAGAATACTTTCATAATGAGTTTTGAAAGATTTGTCCTTATCATCTTCAAATATTGCCGTATAAGTAAACATTGACAAATCTCTTTTGGCAGTAATTGTACTATCCAGCTGACGCAGTGAACCGCTTGCCGCATTTCGGGGGTTCGCAAAAACTTTTCCTCCGTTTGCCAAAGCCTCATGATTTAATTTTTCAAAAGATGACTTGGGCATATATATTTCACCTCGGACTTCAAGATTTTTAGGCTCGGAAAGTTTTAAGGGGATAGCTTTGATTGTTTTAAGATTTTGGGTAATATCTTCACCCGTTACACCATCACCCCTTGTAACCCCTCTTGTGAATATACCGTTTTCATAAGTAAGGGCGATAGCAAGCCCGTCTATTTTTAATTCACAAACAAGTTCAAGCTCTTTTTCGTATTCTTTGCATACACGTTCATACCACTTTTCTAAATCTTCACTGTTATAAGAATTATCAAGACTATACAGACGGTATTTATGCTTGTAAGGGAAAAATCTTTCACTTACAGAACCCACTCTCTGAGTCGGGGAATCAGGAGTTTTGAACATAGGATATTTTTCTTCAAGCTCTTTTAACTCGGCAAATAACTTATCATATTCAAAATCCGTAAGGTAGGGATTTTCATTAACATAGTATTCATAATTACTTTTATTAATTTCATTTTTTAAATAATCTATACGTTCTAAAATTTCCATATATAAAATACCCCTGTATAAAAACATATTACACAAAATAAAAGATGTCATAAACAATTTTTAATTAATAATTTACATTATGTTTATGATAAAATAGTAAAGTTAAATATACACTTACTAAGGAGAAAGACATGCTTAATTTTATACAATCGCACGGAATGCTTATATCGGGATTGATTCTTTTAATTGCTTATATATTTATAGCAAGCGAAAAAATACAAAAATCGGTAGTTGCATTATTTGGGGCGGCATTAACAATGCTTTTGGGTTTAATACCTTTTGAAACACATTTTGATCAAACAACAAAAACACTTGTTAAAGGAGTATTTGCGCATGTTGATTTTCAGGTCATATTCTTACTGATCGGCATGATGATAATAGTACACATTTCAAGCAGAAGCGGTGTTTTTAAATGGCTCGCACTTGAATTGCTACACCTTACAAAAGGTCATCCGAAAACAGTTCTGTTTGCACTTGCGGCATTTACGGCAATTGCATCAGCTTTTTTGGATAACGTTACGACTGTTGTACTTATGATGCCGATAACTTTTGTTATAGCAAAAGAATTTGATACCGACCCTGTTCCGTTTTTGATAACGGAAGTCCTTGCATCAAATATCGGAGGAACAGCAACACTTATAGGCGATCCGCCAAATATTATTATCGGAACAAGAGCAGGTTTGAGCTTTATGGATTTTGTAATGGAATTAACTCCTATTGTAACAGTAATATTCTTAATTTCCATAACGGTATTAATATGCCTGTTTAGAAAAGGCTTGAAAGCAACACCTGAAACAATGGAGCGAATTGCGACAATAGATAATTCAAAAACAATTACCGACAAAAAACTAATGATACGTTCGGTTATAACGATATTGCTTGTAATCTTAGGATTTGTAACACATGACATTACAAATATTCCCGCTTATGTATTTGCGGTTGCGGGTGCGGCATTCTTACTGTTATTTGAAAAACCGAAAGAAATATACCGTGATGTTGAATGGCTTACAATATTTTTCTTTGTCGGCTTATTCATTATAATCGGAGGGTTTGAAGCAAACGGAGGAATAAAATTTCTTGCAGACGGACTTATTACTTTGACACACGGAAGCCTCGAAGCCGCTACAATGATAATTTTATGGGCTTCTGGGATATTATCGGGTATTATAGATAACATTCCTTATACCGCAACAATGGCACCATTAATATCAGAGCTTATCAACCCAGCCAACCCTAATGCCATAACAGGTCATACACATGCACTTTGGTGGGCTTTATCGCTTGGTGCTTGTCTTGGCGGAAACTTGACAATAATCGGTGCAGCCGCAAATGTATTAGTCAGCGAAACATCAGCATCAAAAGGACATAAAATTTCATTTATGAGATTTATGAAATATGGTGCATTGATTACGTTTATATCGCTTTTATGCAGTTCTGTTTATTTGTATTTCAGATTTTTAGCATCATAAAAATCAATAACTTTTACATAAAACAGAGTTATGCGCAGCAAGTTCAAGTTCATCATTCAAAGGTGAAAGTTTAATTTTTTCGCCATATCTTTTTTCGAGGGCAAGTTTTATCAAATAATCAGCAAAATGAGGATTTTTAGGGAGTAAAGAGCCATGCAGATATGTACCGAAAACATTTTTATATCTTCCGCCCTCAAAACCGTCTTTGCCGTTATTCCCGTTACCGACTTTTACACATCCGAGCGGTTTGGAATCACCTTGCAGATAAGTTAATCCGCTATGATTTTCAAACCCTACGAGAGTTTCAGGGGTTAAGAAATCAGTCTGAACCGTAACATTTCCGATAAATCGCTTATCCCCTGCAACGGTATAAGCATCCATCAGAGAAATACCGTCTAATTTATCCTTGCCATGCGGCTGATAATAATGTCCAAAAAGCTGATAACCTCCGCAAATTCCCAAAAATACCGCCCCATCATCTCTTTGAGCAATAAGTTCTGACTTATGTGAGTACAATTCATCTTTTACTTCTTCCTGCTGTTTATCCTGACCGCCACCTATAAAATACAGGTCGTGATTACCGATTTTATCCCCGATATTTATTTGAGTAAATTCAACTTCAATCCCGCGCCACAAACAGCGTTTTCTGAGCGTAACGACATTTCCCAAATCTCCGTAAAGATTTAAAAGTTTCGGATATAAATGCGCTATTGATATTTTCATATTTTCTTTCATACAAAAAATATTACTCCAAAAAAAAACGACCTGCAATTATATTACAGGTCGTTATGTATGTAACTTATATCATTATTCTTCTTTGTCTTTTACAGGTATTCTCATACCGTAGAAAGAACGAACAACAAAGAATAATGCAATAATCAAAAATACGATTCCGACATAAGGTGCAACCTGACGGAAGTTTTGATTGATTGCGATTTCCATTGCAAGTAAACCGAATAATGTAGTAAATTTGATTATAGGGTTCATTGCTACTGAAGAAGTATCTTTGAACGGGTCTCCAACAGTGTCGCCGACAACAGTTGCTTCGTGCAACGGTGTACCTTTTTCTGCCAAATCAACTTCTACAATTTTCTTTGCATTATCCCAGCATCCGCCTGCATTCGCCATGAATACAGCCTGAAATAAACCAAATATTGCTATTGCTATAAGATAGCTTACAAAGAATGATACTGCAAGTTGTGATTTCGCTCCCGGAGCGGATAAGCATGCAAGAGCCAATGCAAATGTAAATAATGCAATAAAGATATTAACCATACCTTTTTGAGCATATTGAGTACAAATTTTTACAACTTCTTTTGAATTTGCAACATTTGCGCTTTTTTCATCCGCATCACCGAGTTTGATATTATCTTTGATATATTCAACCGCTCTGTAAGCACCTGTTGTTACAGCTTGCATAGAAGCCCCGCTAAACCAATAAATTACAGCACCCCCCATAAGCAAACCTAACAAAGTATAAGGATTGAGCAAATTCAAAATCAATTCAGGCTTAATCCCCAAAGTATTTTGGATAACAAGAATCAATGAGAATATCATTGTTGTTGCACCTACAACTGCAGTACCGATAAGTACAGGTTTTGAGGTTGCTTTGAATGTGTTACCCGCACCGTCATTTTCTTCAAGATATTTTTTAGCATTTTCAAAATCAGGAGTAAAATTGTATTCACTCTGTATTTGACCTGCCACATCAGGAATATCTTCAATCAAAGACAATTCATAAACGGACTGAGCATTATCGGTTACAGGACCGTAAGAATCGACAGCGATTGTAACAGGACCCATTCCCAAAAACCCGAATGCAACAAGCCCGAATGCAAATACCGAAGAATAATTCATTAAACCTGACGGGATATAAGTACTTGCGACATAAGCCATAGCCATCAAAAGAACTATGACAGAACCTATCCAAAAACCTGAGAAATTCCCCGATACAATACCTGAAAGAATTGTCAGTGATGAACCGCCTTCTCTTGAAGCACGAACAACTTCTTCGGTATGTTTTGCTTTTGGAGAAGTAAAGATTTTGGTAAATTCAGGGATCAAAGCAGCACCCAAAGTACCGCAGGAAATAATTGATGCCAGAATAAACCATATACCATGCCCCAAAGGATTCAATAACCGGCAGCTTACACCGTAAGTCATACCGATTGAAAGAATTGAAGTAATCCATACAAGTCTTGTCAAAGGCACTTCAAAATCAAATTTTACAGCCTTCGGAGCATAAATGAATTTATCCCACAAAGTATTTATACCGTATGCAACCACTGAAGTTACAATCATCAAAAATCTCATAACAAAAATCCAGGCCAAAAGCTGAACCTGATTTTCTGCCCCCAATACAGCAAGCAGAATAAAGCTGACAAGCGCAACCCCCGTAACACCGTAAGTTTCAAAACCGTCAGCCGTAGGTCCGATAGAATCCCCTGCATTATCTCCGGTACAGTCTGCAATAACGCCGGGGTTACGAGGATCATCTTCTTTAATACCAAACTGAATTTTCATCAAATCCGAACCGATGTCGGCAATTTTTGTAAAAATACCGCCTGCTACACGCAAAGCAGATGCACCTAAAGATTCACCGATAGCGAACCCTATAAAACATGCACCCGCAATTTTTCCGGGTACAAATAACAGAATAATAAGCATCATAATAAGTTCAACCGAAACAAGAAGAACCCCGATACTCATACCGGCTTTTAGCGGTATATTCAAAATATTTAAAGGATTACCTTTTAAAGCGGCAAACGATGTTCTTGCGTTAGCCAAAGTATTCATTCTGATACCGAACCACGCAACAGCATAAGAGCCTAATATCCCGATTACGGACCAACCGAGAATTGTAAGCACACCGCCAAGCCCCATCTTTTGAAGATACCCAAAATAAAATGCTATACATAAACCGATAACAACTTCCAAAGCAAACAAGAACTTACCCTGTTGAATTAAGTAAGTTTTGCATGTTTCAAAAATAGTGTTACCGACAGAAGCCATAGCAGAATGAACTTCAAGCTTTTTAACTTCCAAAAATTTCCACAATCCGAATATCAGCCCCGCAAAAGAAATGCCAAGCCCGACAAGCAACAAAAAATAGCCTGTGGAAGATACATCTTTGATACTCGGAACAATCAAATCTGCCTCACTTGCAAAAGCAGGTGAGAATGCGAACGCAAATGAAAATAACAATGCCATCGCAGATGTAATTTTTTTGTTCATATATCTCTCCTTCTTAAAATAAACGACATACATCAAAATTATTATAAATTAGCATGTCTGTTAAAACAATAATTTTACAATTAGTTATCAAACGTGCTAAACTTTCATTATGAAGTATTTATTCAAAATGATAACACTTTTATTATTGAGCCTTGCTGTGCTATATTTGCTGTTTTCAATCCCTGTTGAAAAATACCAGAAAAAATATTTTGCGGTAGTAAAACAAATACAAAATAAACCGCAGGAACATCTGGACAGGCAATACAAATATGCACAGGATTTTGAAAAATACGGGACCTTTTATCCTGAGGTAAAAGAAGTAAACACATCTAAAGAAGCAAAGCCTGCAACAAATTTAGAACAAACAAACGAGCGTGTTCACTACAAACCTCTATACATAAGAGATAAAAATAATCCTAACATTTTACATCCGTACAAAGAGAAAAAACGCAAATTATTTTTTTAGGTATTTTATAAAAAATATGCAAATCAGTTTTACCTCAAGAATTGTTCCTGTCGGATTATCCGAATTTAGTAAACAAACCTCGTCATATTGTCGGGACAACTTTGTTGATTATCCATGGACTGTTGCTACAAGCAGAATAGCAAAAGATGTTTTTACAACGGAAGTATGCGATTGTAACGCATTACTGCTTACAGACGGGCAAAAAGCACTACTTATGCACCTTAACCCGCAAATAGAAGCAAATCATAAATTTTCTAATGTCACAAATTTTATAGAAAACAATATGAATGTTTATGATAAAAATATTCAGGCTGTTTTAATCGGCTCGAAGCCAGAAAAGGAAAGTCAGGATATATTCAATAAATTTGAAAAATACCTTAAAAGCCGCTACATTCCGACAACAATTTTGAAAAACGGTAAAGGTCCTACCCATATTGCATACAGAACCTCTAAGGATGAAGTTCTTGTTTCTAATATAACCATTAATACACAATTATTATTTGAAAAGAATCCGCTGAAAATTTTGAAAAAATCGTTCGAAAAAGTATTTGTTTCAGAATGCGACACCGTTTAATCTAAAATCGCAATATAATACAGTAATACGTCATTACGAGCACGACAGGTCGTGCCAATCCAACTTTTAACTATCCTATATGCATTTAATACAAGTTTTACCTAATTAAATAAAATACCAACAATAGCCGCAGACAAATACCCCGTCAAAGTACCGCAAATTAAAGCTCTGACACCAAGACGAGCGAGATTTTTTCTCTGGTTAGGTGCAAGCTCTCCAATACCGCCGAGCTGAATTGCAACAGAACCGAAATTCGCAAAATTACAAAGCGCAAAACTTGCAATCAAAAACGCTTTAGGCGAAATATCTTTTAAATGAGTTAAGTCAAAGAATGCAACCATTTCATTAAGTACAAGTTTTGTTCCCAAAAGCCCGCCGACAGCGGAAGCTTCTTTTATCGGGACTCCAAGCAGAAAAGCAAAGACAGCAAAAATCTTGCCCAAAATGTACTTTAATGACAAATGGCTCAACGCATAAAAGCCCAATACGCCTTTGTGAAGATGTAATAATTTAATAACACATCCGCCAAATATTCCCAAGAACCAATCAATCATTGCAACAAGAGCAACAAGGGCAAGTATCATAGCAACAACATTAAGTGCAACTTTTAACCCCTCGGATGCGCCCGTTGATATAGCATCAAATACGTTTATATAAGGTTTTTTACGTTTACTGTACTGAATAGAAAAATTCTCGCTTGTTTCCGGTATTTTTGTTTCGGGGTAAACTATTTTTGATATAACAAATGCCCCCGGAACAGCCATAATTGTAGAAGCAAGAGCATAAGTCGCAGGAATACCCATACCAATGTATATAGGCATCGTAGCTCCTGAAATACAAGCCATACTCCCTGCCATAGAAGCAAGAAGTTCAGAACGTGTAAGCTTTTCGAGATAAGGGCGAATCATTATCTGCGCTGATATCTGCCCGACAAAAGCACTTGCCACATTAGACAAAGCTTCCGCTCCTGAAACCGACATAAGTTTATTCACCGCTCTGCCAAGTATAGGAATAATCCTTTGTATTATCCCATAATAGTAGAGAATATTAACAAGAATCATCATAAAAATTAAAGACGCAACAAGCTGAAGTGCAAAAATATTGGCATCACTACCCCATACAAGGGTTAATTTTGCTTTCTGCATCAAAGGACCAAATACGAAAGACCCGCCATCCTGTGCAAAATCGAGAATTTTTGTAATAAAATTACCCAAAGCCAGAAAAATCTTTTGACCTAAAGGGACTTTGAATATAAACACCGCAAAAAACACCTGCAAAACAAAACCGATACCGATTGTTTTATAGTTTATAGCCCTGCGGTTATTCGACATTAAATAAGCAATTGCCAATATAACAATAATCCCGATAATCCCGATAATCTTACTCATATTTCTTTCTCTTCCTTATTTTGGAATTTTATCATGAATATAAAAATTTATAAAATATTACAATAATTATTTACATACTTGCATTAATTAAAAAAAATGTGTAGAATACGAAGAATAAATGGTCGTGTGACCTGTTACAAAATTAGGAGTGAAAACAATGTACGAAGATGAAAAGTTAGTGTGCGAAGATTGCGGTAATGAATTTGAATTTACTGCAGGCGAACAGGAATTTTATGCTGAAAAAGGGCTGGTTAATAAACCGAAAAGATGCCCTGAATGTAGAAAAGCAAGAAGAAAACAACACCGTAAAGCAAGAAAAATGTATGATGCGGTTTGTTCAAAATGCGGAGTCCAGACTCAGGTACCGTTTAAACCTGTTCCGGGCAGAGAAGTATTCTGCAAAGACTGCTTTAAAGAAGTTGCAGAAACTGCACCTGCCGTTGAAACAGCGCAATAACGGTTTCAGATTGATAAGCAAAAAAAGACCGATTTTTTCGGTCTTTTTTTATGGTCTTATATCATTATACAATTGTTCAAATATTCTATCGTACTTATTTTTTCGTTATATAAATACCTTACGAAATCAAGATATGAACGGTCTTTTGCCGATATAACAAGATTTATTTCAAACCCCTCGGTACAAAACGGCTCATAATCATATACAACATAACTGTTATATTTGCTTTTCCATTCCTTGCGTTCAATTCTGCAATTATTTTCGTCAATTACATCTTCAAACCAAGGTAATACGTTCTTATCGACATTTTTCATTTCCAGACGATTATAAGTAAAATCATCTAAACCATTTCCAATAAACATAATCATTTACTCCACCAAAATCATTCTAAAAAAATTATAAACTCTTAGCAAAGCAAAATAATTGCCGAAATTACTAAACTTTTTAATCTGAACAGGTTATATAATTTGTCTGAAAATTATAAAAACAGGCATTAATATGTCATTTCTTAATAAAATTTTACATTTTTTCAGTAAAAAAATTTCGCAGCTTTTGCAAAAAAAATTCGAAAATTTGATATTATTTTTAAGATTTTCTTCAATTTTTGATTTAAAAAACTGTATTTTTAGAAAATTATTCAAAAATTCATCTTTACATTTACTTTATATTTGCCAAGATACACGCAATTTTTAAAATGCCGAGCTTTTAATTAATATGTACTTTGGTTATAATGTGAAGGCAGTTTAAAGTAGTACAAATCAGATATGATAAGAAAAGTTGAATTAGGTAGTGTAGATAATAAGAATAGTACCCCTAAGTGTCAAAAAGGTAATATTAAATCAAATCCGAATTTTACGGGACTTGGTGATTTGGCATTAAAGGGAATACAGATGTGCGAAGCCAATCCGATGATTAACGTATCGGTATTGGATTTGTCTACTGCTATTTTACCGAGAACTTTTTTTGAAACATTTATCGGTTCTAAGAAAAAAGATGAAAACGGGGAAACACAAAAAAGAAAACTTAATCTTTTCGGCGGATTTGAAGCTTTCCGCAGAGAATCCTCAGGACTTATTATAAACTGCTTAATCCCGAGCTTTATAGTTATCGGGGTTGCCAAACTGCTTAACAGACCTGTTATGGGAGATTTCAACAAGTCTAATCTGACAAAATCATGGGCAAACGGAGAAGCTATTGACAACATAAGCAAATTCTTCGCAGAAACAAAAGTGCAAGAGCCAAAAGCAAGAATTTATACTACACTGAAAAACCTGACAGAAAACCTATACGGTATAGACGGAAGTCAGGAAAAATCGTTTAAAGAAATACTTTCAGGGGATAAAGAATACGAAAAAAGACTGCAAAAAGCTGCCGAAAATATTTTCACAAGCCACAGAGATGAAGTTACTGACGGAATATTCAGCAAATTTAAGAAATTCTTCGGAATTAAAACATACAAAAACTACACTGACGACTTGTACGAATACGTTGTAAACAAAACGGGAATTGCCGAAAACATCCGATTTAGCGACAAAAAAGGATATTCAACAAGCAATCTTAAACACATATATGACAGCAGCGGTGACATTTTAAACGGTGTTGTAAAAGAAAATATTTCCGCTGACAGTGACAAGGTGGCAAAATATATCGGTAAAGCAAAAAAACTTGTCAATGCAAAAAGTGCTTTCGGGCTTTTGGGTGTAATTATACCGCTTGCAATTGCAGCACAACCTGTAAACAGATGGATTACACACAAGCTTTCCGGTAAAGGCGGTGCGCCGATTTATAATGACGATAAAGACAGACATCTTACACCTGATGAAAAGAAAAAATTAACTGCGCAAAAATTCTTTGCAGTACCTTTGATGTGGGGAGTTGCAGCGCTGTCAATGCTTTTAGACAGACCAACATTAAAGATGTTCCAGTTCAAAAACATCTTCCCGACAATGGATCAGGCAAGAATTATATCAGCAGCAACTTTCTCAAGCAGAATTGCCGCATCCGAAGATTCTAACGAATTAAAAGAAAACACTATTCGTGATATAGCAACCTTCTCAAGCTTCTATTTCCTTGGTGATTATGCGGCAAAAGGTATAGCTTCATTCCTTGAGAAGAAAACAGGCATTACTCTTGTAAACAAACTAAAAGAAGCTCCAAAAGATGCTAATATATTCCAAAAGGCATGGAATTGGGCTAAAAATACGACTATGAAATCATCTGACGAGCTTAATGCAATAACTTACGATAAACTAAGCGAAAAAGCCAAAAAGAATTTAGGTACAATAACTGATGAAGCACTCAGATCAAAAGCTAAAAATCTTCGTGCATTATGTCAGATAGGGAATTTGGCATTCTCATTATTATCATTGGGAATATTTATCCCTCTATATACAAGAACCCAGACTAACAAAAAGCAAAAAGAACTTGAAGAAAAAGCCGCAATGGCTCAGGCAACATCAACAACCTTCACAAACAGCCTGACAACAAAATCTCCGGCATTCAAAGCTTTCTCGTTAGACAAAACCCAAAAGGCAGCATAAATGAAAATTGACTGTAACGTAGTAAAAAATTATACAAACCCTCAATATTCGGTTCAAAATGAAAAATCACAAAAGACCGATACACGTTCTGCTGTGCAAAGGCCTGCTTTTACAGGCTTGTCCCCTATTGAAGTTTTGAGATTTCTTGATACCAATCAAGCGTGGGGAGCAAACTTTGTTGATTTTGCATTTATGGTAATGCCAAGAACCGCAACAGACTTTACCAGAGGATCAAATGCAGGTTGGGAAACCGCCCGTCGTGAAAGTATGGGGACAATCAATGACTCATCTGTCGGGCTATACGGAACTCTTGCAGGGTTAGCTCTTGCGACGGGAGTGAATAAAGCTTTCGGACTGGGCGACAGAGATATTAAAGCTTCGTCGATATTCGCAGATTCCGAAACCGTCGATATGATGGGTGAAATATGGCATGAACCTGTCGGAGAAAAGGTAAAAGACCCGCTCAACTCAAGAATTAAAAAAGCCCTCGGCAACTACGAAGTCTTTAAAGACGGAAAATGGGAAAGATTTAAAGCCGATGACATTGAAAAAGCCGCAAAAATTCTCACCCGAGAAATCAAAAATAATGAACATCTTACAAACGAAGCAGCTTATGATGTTAAAAACATTTTAATGTCATCAAATAATCTTGAAAATAACTTCAGAATTGCGGCAAAAGAAGGGCAAAGAGCGCATTCCTCAAGATATACAATATCAACAATAGTAGAAAATACATACAAACTCGGAAAAATCTTCTCAAAAGAAAAAGTTGCTGAAGCGTTTAACAATGCCGCAGATTATAAGAACAACGAATTTTTGAAAGCACTCAAGAAAATGAATATGAAACGTTCGATTATCGGTGTTCTTATTGCAACTGTCGTAGGTTGTATGACTCAGCCTGTCAATATGTGGCTGACAAAAAGAAAAACAGGTTCAGACGGATTTGTAGGCGGCGGTAAAAAAGACGATTCGCTGAAATTTAAAATTGAAAAAGGACTTGTTGCAGGTCTGTTTGGAGCAGGTGTAATTGCAACAATCGGAAATCCTAAAAACCTGTTAAAAAATCTTCAGTTTAAAGGTTTTACTCCGACAATTAATCAACTGAAATTTATCTATGGTGCAACAATTATGTCAAGATTTTTGGCAGCAAGAAACGAAAATGAATTAAAAGAAGCATCCATTAAAGATATGCTCGGATTTACAAACTGGCTTATCTTAGGGAATTTTGTTCAGAAGCTTGTTGCACAGGGAATTGATAAAACACTTATTAAACAAGAAAAAAGCGGCGGGATTATAAACTGGATTACATCTTCATCACTCAAAACAAGAGATGAAATCCTGCATGAAACTTTAGGCAAAAATGCTTTCAAAAACGGCAAAGCATTGAGCTTTAATGATATGATGAAAGCGGTAAGCGATAATAAAGCAGCAAAAGGTAAACTTAGAGCTTTAACAATCGCACAACTTGCAGGATACGCATATTCAGGTCTTGTACTCGGTTTGGGTATTCCTAAACTCAATATCTATTTGACAAAGAGAAGAATGGCAAAACAGGAAGCTGCACAAAATGCCCAAAACGCACAGACTGATGACAAAATGCTGACTCCACAAAACAGACAATTCTTAAACAGCAAAAATTTTACGGGCAAAGATGCTTTCTCTCTTGCAAAACTAAATGAAGCCAAACAAGACGCAGCTTAATCCTTATTATTAAAAAATTGCCCGTAAACCTGCGCATCCGAATTTCTTACCGTAAACTTAGAAATATATTCGACATTATATTTTTGCGCAATTTGAGATATTGATGGGGAAGCGGAAATTATTACAATTTTAGAAAATTTATATCTGTCAAACATTTGTATTTGTTCAATAAGCCATTCTCCTGCAAGCTTTGGTAAAAAATCTGATTCCATTTGCATATCGGTAAATATAATATCGTAGGGTTCATCAATATTGAGTTCAATTTTTGATAAAGCTTCTTTTGCACAAACTGCACTATCAATCTCCATTTCAGGGATATTAAGATATTCAATATTAGCTTGATGAAATCTGATCCATCCCGGAACATCATCAACAATAAGTATTTTCATGAGGAATTTGCCTTTATAACCACTCCAGTAAAGTCTTTAATTCTCCGAAATCAAGATTCATAATATCTTTACCGAATTTTTCTATTAAAAATTCAACCCCGAGATTATATGCAACAGGCTCTTTTTCATAACCTGTTTGCTTAAACAATTCGGTAGAAAATGTCTTTTTTTCAGGGTCATAAACTTCACTGTAATTTAAACCCTGCTCCATACAGAAAGGGACTTTAAGAGTATTCTTTTTCTTTTCGTCACCTTTGTCAAAATATGATAAACCAAAAGTTCTGCAAATAATCATTCTGTGATTATAAACACTGCATCTGTGATTTATAAGAAACGGGCATTCATAAATAAATTTCTTACCTGTAAATTTGTCTTTTTCCTCTTTTAATTTAAGAATTTTATTTATAATTAACTGTTGAGTATCACTATCCAAAGTCATAAACCCTAATTTAAGAAAATCAGCTTCAAGTTGTGAACAAGGATATTCCCCGTTTTCGCAGCATCTTGAACAACCCTCTTTACAGTGAATATATTCCTTTTGGTCATCAAAATGAGCATTAATTCTTTCCATAATGACTCTTAAAAACTGACAATATTTATCTAAAGTTTGGTCGTCCATTATTCCTCCTTATTTTCTTTATAGATAATATTATATATTACAAGTGCAATCAAAACTGCAATTACGCCATAAATTCTAAAAAACAACACAACAAAAGTTACCACAAAAGAAATACCAGCAAGCAATACAACATAGCGAATATGTTTTTTTAGCTTCTGTTGCTTTTTCTTTTTTAAATATTCCTGAGCCATGATATCAATATTTGATTGTTCTTTTGCTTTTTCTTCAACAGTTTCGTCAATAGCATCAGTTGCTTTTAATTCTTCAACAGCATCAATATACACACGACTTACATATCGTTCAACCACGCTTAATACAACAGCATCGGGCGCACTGTTTTGAATGCAGGCATACATAACCTCCCACATTACAAACCATATCTTCTGCATAACAACTTTCCAGTATTTTGCAGGAATCCCCGAACGAAAAAGGTCAATTTCTTTGTGAAATGACCATTCTGCCATTATCTGAATGTAAGTACACTGTCTGTCCCAATCAAGTGATGCAAATGTTGCATCTTCATTCATTGATTTTGCAAGCAGCATGGTAGAGCGTCTTATATTGCTGATTAAATAATCCTCCTGAAGTTTATTAATATCATCAGGCATACTCGGATGAATCTGTTCAATAAGATTTTCTATGAAATCAACATATTTTTGTTCTACTGCCAATTCTTCCATTACTATATTATAGAAAAGAAATCAATTAAATTTGTCATATATTTACACTAAATTTTTTATTTAACAATCCTGCAAAGCACATGCCTTTTTGCCCAAAACAGGCAGCAAAAATACTGCAGCAATAACCAAAAATACAACAAGCGAATTTAAAATACCGATTTTGTCATATAAAAATTTAAAATTCAAAAGCAAAAAGAATGACATAAAATCATCGCAAAAAGTATAAACCGAAGAAGTTGAAGCTCTGTTGAAATCTTTAGTGTTTTCATGAACCTTGGCAACCGAAAAAATATTAAACACAACAAACATAAATATGACAATACAAATAATAATCAGAAATAACAATATTAACAGATAGTTTTTGAATATATAACCGCAGATTAAAAGTCCGAAAGAAAGAGCGACAGACAAATATACAACATTAATAAGAGCATAAGGTTTTATATTTTTTATAAAGCGATGGGCAAAAAGCGCACCTCCTGCACGCAGAATTTGGTTTATAAAATTTACCACACCATAATAAATAACCGGAGCTGAAGATATTTTCAAAAGCGGCTGAAAATTCCAAACAAAAACACTTGTCAAACCGTTTAACAATGCAGAATAATAAACAAAGAAATTTACTCTGAAATTTAACAAAAGTGATTTAATACTGCTTAAAGCAGTTTTTATGAACTCAAACGGATAAGAACTAACCTTGTCAGAATGTTTTATATCAGGCAAAAACATTAAAGCTGTAACAGCAATTATCTGAAAAACCAATTCCGCATACAATATTGTCTTAAATCCGAAGAATTTATATAAAATTACCCCTGCAAAACAGCTTACGGCAGAACCTAAAGAAGTATAAAAAGATAATTTCCCATATTTTGAAGCCATATCAGAGGTCATATTTTCACTCTCAAGATACTCATAAATATAACTGTCTACATTCCCTCTGTATAGCGCCTTGAACAACCCGTAGAGTATTTCCCCCGCTAATATTATCCAAAAGCCCTCAAAATTTATCCACAGAACTACTCTGAACAAAAAAAGCAAATAAGCAGTTATTAAGATTTTTTTCTTTGAAAACAAATCTCCCAATGCCCCCGTAATGATTTTACCGATAAGGCATGCCGCACTGTATAAACTCTGACACAATATAAAATCAGTAAATTTTAACCCGTTATAAAGATAAAACAAAAACGAAATAGGCATAACAAGCCGCTGATACTGCCAAAATGCAGCAAAATTCAGAATACCTAAAGGATTTAGTTTTACAGGGCTGCAATATTTCATAGGTATATTTTATCAGACAATTGATTATTATAAAACTTTTTTACGCAAATTTAATTTTTAGCGGTTTTAATACAGCAAAGGAAAAGAGAATGAAGATTAAACCACTAACGGGGATAAACCCTGCAAAAATTGTAAAAAATAAAAAGAAATTAAATAACAGCGTATCAAAAGTTACAGACAGCGGAAAGAATGTCACTCTTGACTATGAAAAAGGACTTCTCAAGTATGCATCCGTTTATGACGGAGTACAAATAAACACTAAAGAGTATTTTTACAATAAGCAAAACCAACTTATAAAAGTGCTGAAAAATGGCAAAAGCATTTTTGAAAAAGTTATAAAGCATAATATCGGAGTAAATTACACAAGAACAGAACTTATAAACAACGAAGTTGCAAGAACCTTTGACGAACAAAACAGAATTATAGATTACCGAATTGCGCCCAAGCTTTTATTCGGAACGGTTCATTACAACGGGAAAAACAGAATAGACACAAGATATTTTCTTTCGGAAGGCTCATACGAAGGAAACGGGGTAATAAAAATAAAAAATTCTAATACCGACGACCCCATAGCAACAAACGGAATAATTGACAAAAAAATAATCAAAGACCTTGATACCGGAATACATATAGTCCTTGACGGGAACGAAAAGACCTTCAAAACAACAATTAATTCAAAGAATTTTTCAACAACAAACGAAATTTATACAAACAACAAAGGACAACCGCTGTGGCTGCGTCTTTTAGACAGTGACGGAGAATCATTTTTTGACCAAAAGATTTTCTACACCTCAGATGGTAAAAAGAGCAAAGAACTTTACTCTCAATCAGGCGGGAAATGGTTTATCGAAAATTTGTTTGATGAAAGAGAAAATATAATACAGGAAAGAAAGCTCAACCCCAAAGGTGAAACCATCCAAACAATAAAAAGCAAATTCAACGAAAATAATAAATGCACGGAACAAAAAACCTACAACAAAGAGAATAAACTTGTTGATGAAAACAGATTTATATATGATAAAAACGGTATTTTGAGAGTCGAAGTAAACGAAACTTTTGACAAATACGGCTCAACCATCACTTATGATGTATATGACAAAAAAGGATACCTGAAAAAAACAGGTGAAATCTTCGGGCCTTACAAAGTCGAAACACATTATGATGAAAACGGGCTGGAAAGAAAATATATAAAAAAAAACAAAAATAGAATCTTAATCCTCAAAGAATACGTAAATGAGGGTGAAGAAAGAATTAAAACAGTTGTAAGAAACAAAAACAAAAGAATTAAGTATATTATAGAACATTCAAGAAGTAAACGTGGGGAAACAATGACAAATACAAACGTATTTAAAACCCCAAAAGGAAAAATTCTCGGATACGAAAAACTCAAACACAATAACGAAACAGGGAAATCAGATTTTACATATTTTGATAAAAATAATAAAAAAATTTCATACGAAGAACTTTGCAGTATAGTCAAAGACACTATATAATATACAAAATTGACAAATATAATTTATACCGATAAACTTAATATTGTAAAAGGAGAAAAGTTATGAAAAAAGTTTTATTGAGTTTATTGGTAATATTTACCTTATGTTTTAGCGCAAATGTATCACTTGCCTGCGATTTCGGCTGCGGATGTGCTAAATCTGAAGAAAATATCGAATGTCCTAAAGACTGCAAATGCGGTTGTCAGGATAATAACAAATGCAAATGCAAAAGAGAATGTCAAAAGTCAGAATGCGGCTGCAAAAAGAATTTAGATTTCAGCTGCAAAAAAGAATGTCCGAAAGCTGACAAACCAAAATGCAGCAAAGAAAATTCTTTAACAGACGAAATTATAAACTCTACAAAAGCAGAAGATAAAACTCAATGCGACAATAAAGAAAAATGCAACAAACTGATTTGCGACAAATCACAATGCGATAAACAATGCAAAAAATCAAAATGCTGTAAAAACAAATGTCATAAAAAATGCAAAAAGAATAAATCCGAATGCAAAAAAGGATGTCCTTTATCAGAAGTTTTGAAAGATACTCCTGACAATGACAATGACGACTAATACTTAAAATTACGAGAGGATTTTAATTATGAAAATAAAAGCATTCACACTGACAGAATTATTGATTGCACTTGCGGTAATAGGTTTACTTATTGCGATATTGTTACCGGTAATCTTTAACCTGATGCCCGACCAAAACGCACTTATGGCAAAAAGAGCATACTATGCGGTTCAGTCAATCGTTGCGGATATGATAAATGATGAAGCCTGCTACCCGAATAAAACACAGGAAGCCGCAGGAGAAGTAAGAGTGGGGTTTGACGACGGTTACGGATACGCAGACTGCTCAAAATGGGGCGGTCAGCAAAATGAAGAATATATTGATAAAGAAGATGCTAATTCCAAATTCCTGACATTATTTGTCAATAAACTTGATTTAAAAGTTGATAGTACAGGTTCAACAACAGATAAAAATATTATTCTTGACGAAGATTCCTCAGAAATAGAATTTGAGACAAAAGACGGAATACTTTGGAAAGCTCAAAATTTAGATTTGCTCTACACCAAAACAAACCCATCAATAGATTTGTTTATAGACACAAACGGAGCAGACAAACCTAATTGCAGCAAAAATACCGATACAGGCTGCACAAATAAAAAAGATTTTGACAGATTCACAATAAGAATTCACGCAGACGGAACGCTTGATATACTTGAAGATTGGGCACTGGATGCAGTCGGAATCAACCACGACATAACAGGTAGCGACAAATAAAATTGACAATTAAATAAAGTAATCGGATAATCGCGCTTTTTAATAAAAAGTGAGGAAAGTCCGTGCATCCGAGAACAGGCATCCGGAGAAACTCCGGGCGGCGTGAGCCGGCGGATAGTGCCACAGAAATGAATGCGTTAGCCGGTGCGAAGTGCCGGTGTTGTCTTGCTATTTAGCAAGACAAGCAGTGCACAAGCATTATATCTCCGCCGTTGTGACTGACGCTTTAGCGAAAGTCACGAAGCAATCTATGATTGCACAGGCGGTAAAACGCTAACGCAGCAGACTGCCGATGGATTTTATATCACAGGCGATGGTGCAACGGTGAGGTAAGAGCATCACCGGCAAAGTCGGAAGGCTTTGGCCAGGTAAACCCATGCAGGATGCAAGGTTGAGTTCAAAGGTTATAAAGGTTGTTCGCCCACTTTGAGAAAGAACCGCTGGAGCTTGGGAGCAATCCCAAGACTAGACAGATGATTATCTAAAACAGAACACGGCTTACGGGTTACTTTATTTTTAATAAAAACAGACTCCTAAGATTATTTAAGAGCCTGTTTTTTATGAAATATTTATAAATCTTATCTTCTGCTGTATATTTTAGAAAGTAAACGCAACATTTCAATATACAACCATACGATTGTTACCATCAAAGAAAAAGCCCCATACCATTCCATATATTTTGGTGCATTCCCCGAAGCTCTGTCAATAAAATCAAAATCCAACACAAGATTTAATGCCGCAACAATTACAACGACTATACTGAATAATATTCCGACAGGACTGCTTGTGAACAATAAAGGAATTGAAATTCTGAAGAAAGATAAAACCAATTGCAAAATATACAACCCTGCAATCGCAAAAGTTGATATAAATATAACCTTTCTGAAAGTATCGGTAGCTCTTAACAATTTTGTCGAATAACAAACATACATCCCGACAATTGCAAGTAACGTTCCCAACACTGCCTGAAATACAATCCCGGGATACATCATATTGACAGCAGCCGAAACTCCGCCTAAAAATAAACCTTCTAACAAAGCATACACAGGTGTTGTCAAAGATAAAAATTTATTTTTGGGTGCAAAACAAATAACCATTACAAGTATAAACCCGCCCAATACGCCAACAGTAGAAAGAATATTTACCTTATCACTAAAACCTGCAATTTGCAGTGCCCAAGTATAAGCAAAAGTCAAAGACATAAATAATGTTAAAAACAAAGTTTTTAGCAAAGTGCCTGATGCACTCATAGGTCTTTCAAGATTTAAAGAATCAACCCCAAAATCTTTAGAATTAAAGACCCCTTCTCTTAATGTCGGATTAGCCATAATTTCCTCCTTATATAATAATCAATTGATATTATAGCATTTATAAAAATTTTTCGCAATTGTTCAGCTATCAATAATTCTTTCCGCTGGTAATTTTCTGACGTAATTCACCTTTATTGATTTCAAAAAACTTATTTATCAGTCTTAAAAGAGTGTTGCGTTTGATAACAACTTTTGCTTTGTTTTCTTCTCCGTCTTTAAAAGCAACAAGATAATGCTGCCAATTACCTTGTTCAAGCTTTTTACGGTAATCGAGAGTATAATCATCATATCCATAATTAGAATATTCCTGTGCTTTTTTATCAAATTTATAGATAGACTGTTTTTTATTCACTAATTGATTATAATTGTAATGATTATGCGCTGTATCGATAAGATGCGCAGAAACATTTATTCCAAAACTCGGGCTGTAAGAAACTTTATCTATCATTCAAAACCTCATTTAATAAATTATTTTTGATGTCTATATACAATATTACAGTAAAATAGATCAAAGGCACGTCATTCTGAGCGATAGCGAAGAATCTTATACTTAACAGATGCTTAGGGTTATAGCCCTCACCAATGACAGGGTATTAGATATATTTACTGTAATAATATATAATTACCTTATTTTTTCATTTTGGCATTAAGTTCATATTCATTTATATGAGTAAATTTTTCCATAACTTTATTCAAACCGTCTTTCATTGTTAAAAGCACGGAGTGCGTATTGTCGTCTTTGACTGCATATAAAGAAGTCATCAGCTTATTATTTCTTGTGTTCTTCTTTTAAAACAATCGTATAATCATCAAACCCGTAGTGTTCCTGCATATATTTGGCTTTTCTGTAAATACGATTGAAAGCTTGCTGATTTTTATTAGGTCTGTCGCAATAAAGAGTATCGGCAGTTTTTATAAAATCTGGAGAAATCTTAATCCCGAAACCGATATTATTATTTTGTACTCGATTTACTTGCATTTTATTTACTCCTTAATTTTTTATTTTCTGATTTGTTCTTTTAATTTATCAAGAAAATCATTAACACGACTTGTTGTTAATTCTTCGTGAGAGTG
>ERZ842401.259-NODE-259-length-74128-cov-5.923656_pt1 | contig 74128 bp, 69 predicted proteins | sample MGYA00521270_ERZ842401 | MGnify/ENA primary metagenome ERZ842401 (study PRJEB31892, sample SAMEA3878208) | bioreactor metagenome | biome: Moose rumen | place: Sweden | collected 2011-10 | study: EMG produced TPA metagenomics assembly of the PRJEB12797 data set...
CGATCTGCGGACTTCAGAGAAATATTGTTCAGTGTCTTAACGATTTTGATATTCCGCTTTACCTTTCCCATACGATTATTGATATAAGAGGTAAAGACAGAGTCGAGGGAGTTACAATAGCAAAAGTCGGACCCGACAGAAAGCCGATTAAGGGAACCGAAAAAGACTTTAAGTGCGACACGGTTTTGCTTTCAGTCGGTCTTATTCCCGAAAACGAGCTTACAAGAAACGCCGGAATTGATATTGACGCAAGGACAAACGGCGTTGTAGTCTGGGAAAATATGGAAACCTCCGTTCCAGGCATTTTTGCAAGCGGAAACGTAGTTCACGTTCACGACCTTGTTGACTACGTTACGGGCGAAAGCCAGAAGGCAGGACGCGCTGCGGCTGAATATGTCAAGCAGGGAATGCGCTCAAGAGAGCACGCCGTATGCGTTAAAGAAGGAAGCGACGTCGGCTTTATCGTTCCGCTTAAAATTCACCGCGAGGCGATGGACGCGGAAATTTTCTTCAGAGTCAGACGCATTTTTGAAAAGAGCGCAATTATCGTCAAGGACGGCGAAAAGGTGCTCGCTCACCTCAAACGCGCTCATATGGCGCCCGGAGAAATGGAGAGAGTCAAGCTTTCAAGGTCGCTTCTTGACGCAATTGAAGGCGACGAAATAACTGTTTATGCCCAGGAGGTTGACGAATGAAAGAGTTAATTTGCATAACCTGTCCGAGAGGATGCCACCTCAAGGTTGACGAGGAAAACGGTTACGAGGTAACGGGAAACGCCTGTCCGAGAGGTAAGGAATACGGCTTCAACGAGGTAACTAATCCGAAAAGGGTTGTAACCTCAACCGTCAGGACAAACAGTATGGAATATCCACGTTGCCCGGTTAAAACAAACGGCGCAATACCGAAGGAAAAGATGTTTGAAGCAATGAAATTGCTTGACGGGATAGTACTCCCCGTCCCCGTTTACTGCGGTGACAAGGTAGTAAGCGACCTTTTCGGCACCGGAATTGACTTTGTAGCTACAAAGGACATTTTATAATCAAAACTTTAACCTCCTGCATAGAATGGACTGTGAGAAAATCTCACGCATTCTATACAGGAGGTTTTTTATGGCTATTTTTACAAATCAGGCTTCTGTTTCGTTTAACGGCGTAACCGTTAACTCTAACACTGCTACGGGCGAAATTACAGACGCCCTTTCAATAGATAAGACGGCGCTTACAGAAGAATATACCGTGGGCGAAAGTAAAACCTATATTATAAGCATTGTCAATTCCTGCCCGACGGATATTACGGACGTTACGGTAACGGACAACCTCGGCGCATACGAATTCAACGCTCAGACGCTTTATCCGCTGACCTATGAAGACGGCTCGCTTACGGCTTTCGTAAACGGCTCGGTTATTGAAACCCCTGCGGTAACAGCTTCTCCGACGCTTGTAATAAGCGGTTTAACCGTTCCTGCAACGTCAGGCGTTCTTCTTATTTACAGCGTAAGAGTAAATGAATTTGCCTCTCCCGAAACGGACGGCGAAATCGTTAATACCGCTTCGCTTTTAAGCGCTTCTTACGCTCCCCTTGAGGCAACTCAAACCGTAGCCGCGGCGGACAGAGCCCTTCTTTCAATAAGCAAATCCGTCTCGCCTCAGTCGGTTTCCGGCTGTGACGAGGTAACCTTCACGTTTGTAATTCAGAACACGGGAAATACCGAAGCTCAAAACGTTATCCTTACGGATACATTTGAAATACCCGTTTCGATTACCGGTGTAACTCTTGACGGAGTCGCTCTTTCGGAAACAACAGACTATACCTTTGACGCCGCTACAGGCGTTTTCACAACTGTTGACGGAATAATTACCGTTCCCGAAGCTGAATTTGAACAGAGCGAAACGGGCGAATGGATTACTAATCCCGGCTCGGTAACGCTTAAAATAACTGCAAACGTATAATTTACTAAAATAAAAGCCTTCCGTCAGGAAGGCTTTATCTTTTTATTATTTACTGTCAGTTGCCGTAATTCGGGCACTTGGGATTTCGGCACTTAACATTATAGGTAAGGTCGGAATCAACGGTAATTGAATACTTAACGCCGTCATCCGTTCTGCCGTTCTTACAGTAGGGCGGATGTCCCTCGTCAAACATTTTATCAAATGCAGCCTGCTTCGCAAGCACGTCATTAACATTTTTAAACGCCTTGCCGTTATTGCCGGTCAAAATATAAGTTCCGAGATTTGACTTGATTATTCTTTCATTCGACTGGCACTGCTTAAGCTGGGCATTCTTTGAAATGCTTAAGAACAAATCGGGGTCGATATCCTTAAAGATTTCTTCGCCCTTCTCCTCAAGCTTTTCTTCCATGCTTTCAAGAAATTCCTCAATATCCGTAAGTCCCTTCTTGTCGGGAGTTTCGAACTTGGAGAAATCTGCTTCAGAGGAAAGTTCACTCTTAATTTCAGCCTCAAATTCAACGTCCTCAAATTCAACCTTTGCGTTTATATCATAGGTTTCGCTGTTTACAAGGTCGATTTTAATATCAAAATTATCGTAGCTGTCGTCTTCCTTGCCCTCGTCAACGGGATTACCTTTGACATTTACGGAACCGAGGAGTACGTTTACTCCACCTATGCTTTCAACCCTTATGTCCTCGAATTTTGCGGAATAAACATAGCCGTCCTTATCCTCGTCAACGGTTTTGCCGTCGATTTCAATTACGGCGCCATTTGAGGAATTTGTACGGTTTACTGTGATTTCGGTTGTGATATCATCAACAATAACGCTGATTGTCGCGTCAACAGTTTTACCCTTAAAGGCTGTGTCAATATTAAACCTGAACGTCTCTTCTCCGTCATAGTTTGCGATAACGCTCCTGTTTACAACATTGCCCTTTGAATCGGTAGCGTAACTCAATACAAGCTCAATATCATCGGCATCCTTAAATGTTTCTCTGATCATTTTAACTGCATTGTCAAAATGGTCAAGAGCCTCTTCCTTAAACTCCTTATAGGTGTATTCGTCGTCGCCGCCGGTCTTAACATAGGCATTGTAGCTTGCCTCAAGCGCAGGGTCAAGGGCGTCCAAAAGCGCGTCGTCATCCTTAACGGCAGTGAGAAGGTCAACTATAAAATCGGCAGCCTTATCGCCGTCAAACGTAAATGAAACCTTTCTGCATTTTTTACCGTCAATTTTTTCCTTTGTGACAACGGTGTTGGTTTTGATATGGTCCTTATCTATCTGCTTATAAATCTTAACGAGTTCTTTGCTTATTGTATCGTAATCAAGCTCAATACCTTCCTCTTCAACTCCCATATCGGAAAGGTCCGCATAAAACTTTTCATCCGTAAGGTCGGGGATGGATACGCCGAGCTTATCCTTATCAAGACTGATATTGGCAGTAAGCTTTACGTCATCCTCCGCCTTAAGGTCAACGACGGCAAGAGCCTTTTCGTCCTCCCGGGAAAAGGCAAGCAAAACATCAGCCGAAAGAGCGTCAAAAATCTTATCAAATTCGTCCTGATTTGAAGAAGCCTTAACCGACGATTTGGAGGTAACAGCCTTATTTTCAAAAAGTTTTTCGTAATTGTCAATGCCGAAGGTCTTTTCAACCGTCTTCGATTCTCTCCAGGCATAGAAGCCCAATTCTCCGAGAGCCGACCTTGCAATGCTCTGCCACATACACGCAGCGGCAACTCCTGCGGCAACAATAACCGCAAGAACTACGCAGATAATAATCGGCGCAATTTTCTTTTTACCGCTCTTAACCTTTTTTGGCTTCGGCGCGTTTACCGCTGCAGCAGAAGCGTAAGGGTTGGGATAGGTGTTTTCCGCAGGCTGCGCATAAACATTACCGTTTGCAGTCTGTTCGGGCTGAACCGGAATTGACTGCGCAGGCGCAGTGAACGGAATTGACTGAACAGGCTCAACAGGAGCGACAGGCTCAACGGGAGTAACAGGTTCAACTGGAGCGACAGGTTCAGAAGGAATAGCCTGGCTCTGAAAAGCGACGGGGTTTCCGCAATTCGGACAGAAGCCGGCGCCGTCGGGAAGAGAAGCACCGCATTTTCCACAAAACATTTTCAAAACTCCTTTGTAATATAATCAGAATAATCGCCTTTTTTATTTTACCATATTAAGATATTTGTTGCAACAAATTTATAAGAAAGCGGATATTTTTTAAAGTGTAGTCGGGCCTTATTTCTCCGTCGGGTTCTTTTTGACAGATAAGGCAGGTGTCAATGCCGTAATTTACTCCGCCGAGAATATCGCTTGTTATTGAATCGCCGACTATGAGGCACGTTGACTTGTCCAACTTTGTCTTTTTAAAAAAGAAATCAAAAAATTCCTTTTTAGGCTTCGGCGTCCCTGCTTCATCGGAGGTTATCATTCTTTTTACAAACTCGGAAAGCGAGCTTAATTGTAGTCGGCTTCTCTGAATCCAGTCGGTGCCGTTTGTGATTACATAAAGATTATAGTCCTCATAAAGCGACTGACAGACCTCTTTTGCGCCGTCCATAAGAATCGCCTGAAGTGAGAGGTTTTCCTTATATTTTTCATTGACCTCATCAGCGTCCCTTTCGATTTTCATTTTTTCAAGAAATTCCTTAAAGCGCATTGTGCCAAGATCGTTTTTATTTATTTCTCCCCTCTCAAGCCTTTTCCAAAGCCCGTCGTTTATCAGCGAATAAAGCTCATGCGTTTTTCCGTCAATATTAACGCCGTATTCCTCAAAGGTCTTTTTAAGCGCGTTATATTCGCAGGACTTAAAATCCAGCAATGTCATATCAAGGTCAAAAAGTATGTTTTCGTATTTTTTCATTTTACCATTCCAATTCTATGTTTATTCTTTTTTCGGGAATAAGGATTTTACTGACTCTGTTTTCGCCGTCAAGCATTATTTCAAAGCCGTCACCCGTTATCGCGGTTTTTGAGTCCGTTTTATTAAGTAACCCATCAAGCCTTGCGCGGTTCAATACGGAATACACCGCAAAGGCGTTGAATTTTTCCGTCACGGACGAATTCTCCTTTGTCACGCTCAAGCCGTTAAACGAAAGGCTCACCGACTGATTATTCACGTTTATTCTCAAGCCGCTTATTGTTTTCGGGAACGTAAACTCTAAAGAGAGCGTTTCGGGAGTAAAGGTAAAATACCCCTTTGTTTCAAGCTCTCCGAAGGACGCAGAAAAAGAAGCGTTTATATTTTCAAAAAAAGAAGAAACATCCGCCCTTTCCTCCTTTGAATTATTCGGTACACAGCCCGAAAACATAAGTAAAATTACAACAAGAAAGACTAACGGATATTTCTTCAATTTTAATCCCCCATTTACTCAAGATATTTAAGTGTCAGGGGAAGCTGTTCAATTATCCTTGAAGGCGTAACGCCCATAAGAGAATACTTTTCTTTCACCTCATCGCCTGCAAGCGCGTGAACAAAGACGGCGCTTATTGCAGCTTCGTTTAAAGGTAATTTCTGACCGACAAAGGACGCAAGAAGCCCTGCAAGCACGTCGCCGCTGCCGCCCGTAGCCATACCGGGATTTCCGAGAGTATTTATAAACACCGCTTCATCGGTTTTTGAGCAGACAAGCGTGCCCGAGCCCTTAAGAACGGTTACCGCGTCGGTCATTTCACATATCTTCCTTACGCTGTCAAGGCGCGAGGACTGAATTATAAGCGCGTCGGTGTCAAGAAGCCTTGCCGCCTCTCCCGGATGAGGAGTAAGAACCAGCGGCGCAGTAACTTCCCTTAAAATATCTATGCAGGAGGAAAGAATATTTATTCCGTCCGCATCAATTATTACGGGGCATTTTGCTTGGAGCAGCACCGATTTGAAAAATTCCTTTGTATCGGAATCGACTCCCATTCCGCAACCGATAAGAATAACGTCGGCTGACGCGATTTTTTCCTTTGCGCTTTCACAAGCCGACATACTGAACCTGCCGCTTTCATTCGATTTTAAAGGTAAGAGCACAGGCTCGGTCACCTTTGAGGCGACTGCGCAGTAAGCCTTATCGGGAAAAGCGAGCGTGACAAGTCCTGCGCCGCTGTTTACCGCCGCATTTGCCGCCATAACCGCCGCGCCGGGCATTTCATAGCTTCCTGCGAAAATAAGAGCCTTTCCGAAATCGCCCTTATTAGCGTCGGGCTTTCTGGGTTTAAAAAACTCGCTTATGTTATTTAAGTCGAGAGTATACATTTCGTTCTCGACTCCCTCGTAGCACGCAGGCGGAAGTCCGATATTAACGGTTTTTACCTTTCCCGAATATTCAGCCGCGGGATAGAGCACCTGCGCCCTTTTAAGTCCAATGGGCGTGGCGGTCAGGTTAGCCTTGACGCAAAGCGAATCGACATAGGCGTTATCGCAGTCCACGCCGCTTGGAATATCGACGGAAACGATTTTTGCCTTTGAGGAATTCATCAGCTTAAAGATAAGAGCGGTATTCTTATCGGGCTGTCCCGAAAAGCCTATTCCGAAAATCGCGTCAACTATAAGGTCAACGCCGCCTATTATCTTCGCGCTTCTTTCGGTTTCAATATCAAGATCAATAACCGTGACGTTAAGGTCCCGAAGACGCATAAACATTTCGTCGCTCTCTTGAGTAACGGGCTTACCGTGGGTGAGAATTACGGCGATTTTATATCCGCTTTCGCAAAGCTTTCTTGCTATAACAAAGCCGTCTCCGCCGTTATTGCCCTTACCGCAGACAACGGCGACATACTTATATTCGCTTTCGGGGAAATTTTCCTTAATGCACTTTGCCATAGCGGCGCCTGCGTTTTCCATCATACGCAGAGCAGGAATTCCCTGTGAAAAGCCGTTTTTCTCAATTTCTCTTATTTGCGCTCTTGAAAAGACCTTCATATTATTTTTCTCCCGAATTTATTTTTCTTAATTTTATCATACATTGTCCCAAAAATAAAGCGGTATTTTTCATTCAGTGCCTGAACATTGAGTCAAAAAAGCCCTTTCTTTCCGGCACGCGGAAAAACCTGTCGGAATCGATATCGACAAGCACCGTGTCCTCGCCTATGACCTTTATATCCTCCCAGCAGATTTTAAGCTCCTCGCCCCTGCCGAAGCCCGGCATCAAGCGCCTCGGATAAAGCACAATTGCAACAAGCTGTCCGGAGTGCGTATTGACCTCAACGTCACTTATATTCCCAAGGCTGTTGCCGTTGCGAAGATTTATAACTTCCTTTCTGGTTAAATCGGTTACACAGCAATTCATAAAATAATCCTCCCCTTTTTATTATATTCAAGGGAAGGATTTTTTTGATTATTTTATTTTATAAATCACGCTCGCGTGAGGACGAAGAGAAACGGAAACAGCGGACATTTCACCCAAGCTGGAATGAAGCCACAAATCCCGTACCGAAACGCTTTTCATACTGATTTTTTCAGTTTCGAGAGAAACCGTTCTCTCTTCATCGGAAAGATTAAACAGCGCAAGAAACCTGCAGCCCTCGCCGTCGCTTATCCATATCGCTTCGTTTTCGTTATATAAAACGGGTCTTGGATTTTTTCCGTTTTGATTAACAAAAAGCACCTCGTCATTTGTGATTAAATTCAAATCCCATTCGGTGTTATCGTTCAGTTCTCCTCCGAGCATAAGCGGAGAACGGAAAATGCACCAAAGGTTCATAAGCGTTACCTGCTCATCCTTTGTAAAAAGAGTGTATCTGTCCCTGCCGCCCTCATAGGAAGCGTTTTTTGCAAGTCTGCCGAGCGGCAGCATATCGCAGTCGGGCCAACAACCCTCCTTTACAAACGGGTACCATTTTGACGTGCGCTCAAACATTGCTTTGAGCTTATCCCAGTTATCCCAGAAATCACCCGTAAGACGCCACATATTTGCGTTTTCACTCAAATGAGCGGCGTATTCAAGCGGAGCCGGACCCGGAGAAAGAGAAAGCACCATATCTCTCCCGCAGTTATCAATACACGAACGGATTAACTCAATTTCGTCCTTTGCGCTGTAAGGATTTTGTTTATTAAACTCGGTATTGCAAATATCGTCGCATTTTATAAAGTCAACGCCCCAGGAAGCGTACAAATCAAAAATTGACTGGTAGTACTCCCTTGCGCCGTCCGCTTTCGGATTTACGCCGTACATATCGGTATTCCACGGGCAAAGCGAAAACTGTTTTGCAATTTGTCTTGCAGTCACATTTGTGCCTTTAATTGCCGTATTATTATGCACTGCCTGACGGGGAATTCCGCGCATAATATGTATTCCGAATTTCAGTCCCATAGCGTGAATTTTGTCCGCTATCGGCTTAAAGCCCTTTCCGCCCTCACATGACGGAAAACGGTTGACGGCAGGGATAAGACGGGAATACTCATCCGTACAAAGCTCGGTAAAATTATTATAGAAATTTGATTTTGCCTTCGGCTCATACCACTGGATATCGCAGACAACGTAATTGTAGCCGTGCTGCTTTAAGTTTTTTGCAACATATTCGGCATTAGCCAATAACTGCTGTTCATTTACAGCCGCGCCGTAACAGTCCCAGCTGTTCCAACCCATAGGAGGAGTCGGGGCAAAAGAATTCTTTTTCATCATACATCCTCTTCCCTGAAGCTTAAAGTGAGCGTATCGTGAGTTCCGTGAAGCTGGGTGTACTTAACGCCTGCGGCGTCAAACATTCTTTTTGACGCCCTTGTGCCGACGGAGGAAGCGTATTTGTCGGAAAGATAAATAACCTCCTTTATGCCGCACTGAATAATCGCTTTGGCGCATTCGTTGCACGGAAAAAGGGCGACATAAATCTTACAGCCTTCAAGATTTCTTCCTGCATTATTGAGAATTGCGTTAAGCTCCGCGTGACAGACGTAAGGATACTTTGTGTCATAATCGCTTTCGGCGTCTCTGTCCCAGGGGAATTCGTCGTCGTCGCAGCCTGCAGGAAAGCCGTTATAGCCGACCGACATAATCTTATTGTTATTGTCAACTATGCACGCGCCGACCTGGGTGTTCGGATCCTTGCTCCTGTTTGCGGAAAGCATTGCTATGCCCATAAAATATTCGTCCCAAGTTATGTAGTTATCTCTTTTCATTTGCCTTCTCCTTTTATCTTTTTCCAATACTCCTCGGCGGCTTTTTCGTTTTTATTGTCGCCGTAGGAATAGTATGTTTTATCCTTTAAATTGTCGGGCAGATACTGCTGCTTGACCCAGTGATTCGGAAAATCGTGAGGATACAAATAAAACTGCCCCTTATTCGGGTTATCTTCGCCGTCAAAATGCTTATTCTGAAGCTGACGGGGAATTCTTCCGTAATCACCCTTACTGATATCCGCAGCCGCCATTTCATAACCCATATATGCGGAATTCGATTTCGGCGAATTACACACGAGCACAACCGCGTCCGCAAGAGGTATTCGCGCCTCGGGAAGTCCGACCATAAATGCCGCGTCAACCGCCGCTTTGACTATAGGAATAATCTGGGGATAGGCAAGTCCCACATCCTCGCATGCGCATACCATAAGACGCCTTGTGGCAGACGGCAAATCCCCTGCTTCAAGAAGTCGTGCGAGATAGTGTAAAGCCGCATCAGGGTCGCTTCCTCTCATAGATTTCTGGAAAGCGGAAAGAATATCGTAATGCTCGTCTCCAACCCTGTCATAGCGGAAAGAGTTTTTCTGCGTAATGGCGGTAATTGAATCTCTCGTTATAAGGCGTTTCTTGCCCTTTTCGGGAGTTTTCGCGCCGAGAACGGACAATTCAACAAAATTAAGCGCTTTTCTCACGTCGCCGCCGGATGCGACCGCAATATCCTCAATAACTCCGTCATCAAGCGTAAAGCTTTCGTTAAGCTTCTTTGCAAAAAGCCGAAAACCTCTTTCAACTGCAGGCTCAATTTCTTTCGGAGTAATCGACTTGAATTCAAAAACCGTTGAACGGCTCAGCACCGCCGAATACACATAAAAATACGGGTTTTCCGTAGTGGAAGCGATAAGCGTGATATCCCCGTTTTCAATGTATTCGAGAAGCGACTGCTGCTGCTTTTTATTGAAATACTGAATCTCGTCAAGGTACAAAAGAATTCCGTTTGGCGCTTCAAGAGTGTTTATTTCGCTGACAACATCGCGTATATCCGAAATCGAAGCGGACGTACCGTTCAATTTGTGGAGCTTTCGGTTAGTCATATTTGCAATTATTCTTGCAAGCGTGGTTTTACCCGTGCCGGACGGACCGTAAAAAATCATATTGGGCAAAATGCCCGATTCGATAATATTGCGAAGCGGTTTCCCAACGCCGAGCAAATGCTCCTGCCCTACCATTTCTTCAATTGTCTGGGGGCGGATTCTGTCCGCTAAAGGTGAAGACATACTTACTCTCCTAAAATAATTCTTGTTATTTCCTCGGGTGTTTCGGCTATGTAATCGGCGCCGTATTTCTTAAACTCCTCTTCATTTCCGAAGCCGTAAAGGACGGCTATTACCCGTACGCCTGCTTCCTTTGCGCCGACAATATCGTAAAATCTGTCGCCGACCATAACCGCTTTTGATTTATCCGTAATGCCGTTCATTGAAAGCGCCTGATTTACAATATCGGTTTTATTCATATGCACCTTGTCCATAGGTGGACAGGAAATGTAATCAAAATACTTTATCAAATCAAATTTTTCCAAAAGCTTTGTCGCAAACTGGAGCGGCTTTGAGGAAGCAACGGATAGCGACACGCCGTTTTCTTTAAGCGTATTAAGGGTGTTTTCAATTCCCTTATACGGCGAGCATTCAAACATACCGCCTGCGCGGTAACGCTCGCGGTATTTTTCAATCATCAAATCAATTTCTTCGCCCTCGAAGCCGAAAACATCGTGAAAGCCCTCGCTCAATGGCGGACCTATCATCTTGTAAAGTTCACTGTCGGGTGGAATGGGAAGCCCGACTTTTTCAAACGCGTATTTAAGGCAGTTGAAAATGCCCTCTTCGGTGTCGGCAATTGTTCCGTCAAAATCAAAAAAAGCGTAGTCAAATCCGTTTGACATATTATTTCTCCGTATCGTTTGTTCGTTACATTTAATTATAACATAGATTAAGTTTCATTACAATAAAAAATAACCCTGCACGAAACATTTTCGCGCAGGGCATTTTGTTTCAAGTTGAGATATGACTTGATTTATATACTCTTCTTTTCGCATATCATTTCTCCGTGTTTTTTCGGGACGGGTGACCCGTCCCCTACAACAATCCCTCTGTCAGCCTAACGGCTGACATCTCCCTTTACACAAGGGAGACTTTTCTGTAGGTTGAGATTCTTCACTGCGCTCAGAATAACAAAAGAAAAAGACCTTTCGGTCTTTTTTCTTAATAGAATTATTCGTTCTGCGCGAGCGCCCTTGAAAGCCAGACCTCCGCAATATCCATAGCGGCGTAAAGACCCTTTTTCTCGGTGGTCTTTATAATGCTTTCCTTCGGGGTAAGATTAGGATTAGTTGACACAAGCTGAACCGAAACCTTATCCGCAAGCTCTATGTCGCCAAGCGGCTTCTGAGATTTAACCTGAAGCATAATGATAAAGTCATCAGCCATACTGCCGTAATAAATCATATTGCCCTGACGGACAAGCGGCCTGCCCTTATACTCCAAAAACTTTTCAGCCATACTATTTACCTGCTTTCATCCAAATAGTTTTTTACAAGAACCGAAAGCAACTCGTCCCTGTCAATACGGCGAATAAGGCTTCTTGCATTATTATGGGTTGTGATATAGGTCGGGTCCTCGGAAAGAATGTAACCTACTATCTGGCTGTAAGGGTTATATCCCTTTTCCTGCAACGCGTTATAAACAGTCTGAAGAATAATCTTCATCTGCTCCTCGTGGTTATCGGGGATTTTAAACTGTATCGTCTTATCTGTTGCCATTTTCAGCACCTACCTCTGCCGTATAATTATTTATCGATTTATTTTACACTATTTTTTCACAAATTACAAGTAAAATCAAGGTTTTATTTTATTTTTTTCGTTTTCGATTTCTATTGACAAGACAATTGTTTTTTTAGATAATGGTCATATAAGAAGAAATGGGGTGTTTTTTATGAGCATTGTTGATAAATTAAAGGAAAAGCTTTCCGGCTCCGTTGCGCAGGAATCCTCTGTTGCAACCACGGAGGATAAGGCTCTTCAGGACGGGTTAAAGGAAAAGGCAAGGCTTCTTGCCGACGAGGGAATTGTGCTTCTTAAAAATGAGAACGAGTTACTCCCCTTTGACAAAAAGACAAGAGTTGCGGTTTTCGGAAGAGTTCAGTTTGACTATTTCTGCGTCGGCTACGGCTCGGGCGGCGACGTAAACTATCCGTATAAGATATCATTTGCTCAAGCTATTGAAGAAGAAAACCTTAATTTCGATAAAAAGGTATTTAACTATTATAAAAACGAATGCGAGTCCAAACCTATTCCGAAAAGCTTTGTATGGGGCAAATGGCCGTTGAGCTACGATGAATTTGAACTGCCCGAAAGTCTTGTTAAGACCTCGTCCGAAAGCAGTGAAGCGGCAATTGTCATTTTCGGCAGGGCAGCCGGCGAGGACAGAGATAATGAGCTTAAAAAAGGCAGTTATCTTTTAAGCGAAAAGGAAGAAAAGCTTTTGCTTCTTGTTACAAAATATTTTAAAAACACAGTTGTTGTTTTCAATTACGGAAACGCTCTGGATTTTTCAGCCGCAGAATATGAAAATGTCAAGGCTGCCGTCTTTGCTCCTCACGCAGGAATGGACGGCGGACGGGCGCTTTGCGATATGCTTTGGGGAAAGACTGACCCCAGCGGCCATCTGACCGTAACAGTGCCGAAAAAATATGAGCTTTTGCCGTCTGCAAAGGATTTCGGCGACGAAAAGACCAACCGCTATACCGAGGATATTTACGTCGGCTACCGTTATTTCGAATCCTTTAGGAAGGACGACGTGCTTTATCCCTTCGGCTTTGGTCTTTCATACACCGATTTCAAATGCGAATATTCTTCGGAGAAAAAAGGCGACAAAATAACGGTTAACGCCAAGGTCAAAAACATCGGAATGCGCAGCGGAAAATATGTTGCACAAGTGTATTTTGAAGCTCCCCAGGGTGAACTCGGAAAGCCATTAAGACAGCTTATCGCCTTTGAAAAAACCGAGCTTCTTGAGCCTGACGGCGTAAGTGAAGTTGAAATGAGCTTTGATATTAAGGATATGGCTTCCTTTGACGATATGGGCGTTACGGGCAACAAGGCGTGCTTTGTGCTCGAAAAGGGTGATTACAAAATTTACGCCGGCGACTGCGTAAGAACCGCAGAAGAAATATTCAGCTTTAAACTCAATAAAACTCTTGTTACCCGTCAGTGCGAAAACGCTTGCGCAGTAAGGGAAGAATTCAATATCATAAAACCCGTTGTCATAAATGGAAATATGAATTTTATCCCTGCAAAGGCAGGTATGTCGGGCGTTGACTTAAAGCAGAGAATACTTGACAGAATGCCAGAAGAAACGCCGTTTACGGGTGATAAGGGCATTAAGTTAAAAGATGTAAAAGACGGCAAAAACACGCTTGACGAATTCGTCTCGCAGCTGTCACCGGAAGAGCTTGATATTCTTTGCAGAGGCGACGTAAAAATGGACTCGCCTTTTGGACCGAAGGGAAACGCAGGCGCATTCGGAGGTACAGCCGAATCGCTTCGCGAAAAGGGAATCCCGGCGGCTGTCACAACGGACGGACCGAGCGGAATAAGGCTTGCAGCAAATGCAACCCTTCTTCCGAGCGGAGTGTCAATTGCAAACAGCTTTAACTGCAGTCTGGCAGAGAAAACGTATGAGCTTGTCGGCGAGGAAATGAAACTCAAGGGCACGGATATTCTTTTAGGTCCGGGGATAAACATACACCGTAATCCCCTTTGCGGAAGGAACTTTGAGTATTTCTCCGAGGACCCTGTTTTAACTGGTAAAATGGCGTGCGCATTTGTTTTGGGCGTTCAGTCAAAGGGAAAAAGCGCGTGCCCGAAGCACTTTGCCTGCAACAGTCAGGAAAAGGCAAGGACAAAGGAGGACTCCGTTCTTTCCGAAAGAGCGCTTCGCGAAATATATCTTAAGCCCTGTGAAATATGCGTCAAAAATGCAAAGCCGAATGTAATAATGACCTCGTACAATATGATTAACTCGGTTTACAGTCACTCAAATTACGACCTGTGCACAACTATTCTTCGTAAGGACTGGGGCTACAGCTCGGTCGTAATCACCGACTGGTGGATGCGCGAGGTCAAAAATCCCGATTTCAAGGATAATTACGAAAGCGGTTACAGAGTGCGCGCGCAGGCGGACGTGCTTATGCCCGGAAGCCATTTTATCAACAGAGTCAAGGCGGACGATTCGGCGTTAAAATGCTATAAAAAAGGCTCTCTGACGCTTGGTGAAATGCAGAGAAGCGCAAAGAATGTGCTGACATTTTTAATTGAGAATATATTGGAGTAAACCAATAAGGTTTTCACTCGCTTGCCGCCATAGAAGCTTTATATGATTTCTACGGGAGGGCACAGAGACCCTCCCATACACAGTATATGATAATCAACCTCATACCCTGTAGGGGGCAGGTTTCCACGCCTGCCCGTAAAGGCTTCTTCTAAAAATGAATACAAAAAAGGACACAGAATTCCGATTCCGTGTCCTTTATTTTTTTTGACTGTTAAATCTGCTTTAACTTGCCGAGCTGCTTAAATCCGCCGCCCTTGAAGAAGCCGCCGATTATTATGCGAAGTCCCTTGCAGAACTTATCGTCATTGAGAATTACAAGCAGACCCTCCGCCATACGCGGCGAGAAGATGCCGAAGCTCATTGAAACAAAGTTCTTTATCGGGAGCTGGAGCGCAACCGCAGAAGCAAGATTGTCCTCACCGAGGAACTTTTTAAGAAGCCTGTTGAGTCTGCCGCCCCATTTGCCGTCAGCCGCGTCCTCAATAGTGCTTAAAATTGTAAGCGGCTTTGACTTATCCCTCTCGCTCGGGGGAATTTCGTGACCGAGTACCGCTTCAAACTGCTCATCGGTTACATTGTTTACGTCAGCCGTATAGTAAGCAGGAGCAAACAGGCTGTAATCGGGAATTTCATATGTATCCGTCGACGTGACGTTTACGCTCTTTTCAAGCTTAATGTCACGGCTTGAAGCGCCAACAAGAATTTTGAATTCACCCGTTTCAACCTGCCAGTCGTGAGCGTTGACATTATAAAAAGCAAATGCTCTCTTATCAAGCTCAACCGTAACCTCTTTCTCCTCACCTGCTTTAAGGAATACCTTTTTAAAGCCGCGAAGCTCCTTTACGGGACGGAAAACGGTGCTTTCAACATCGGATACATAAATCTGCGCAACCTCTGCGCCGTCTACGTCGCCCGTGTTCTTAATCTTAAAGGAAACCTTGAGAGTATCGGTATCAGCAATGCTGTCAGAAGAAAGAACAAGGTCGCTGTATTCAAAGGTCGTGTAGGAAAGACCGAAGCCGAACGGGAAACGGACGTCCTTTTTGGCGGTATCGTAGTAACGGTAGCCTACATAAACGCTTTCTCTGTATTCAACGGAAACGCTTGTTCCCGGGAAATACTTATAACTCGAATTGTCCTTAAGAGAACACGGATAAGTTTCCGAAAGCTTGCCTGACGGGTTTACGTCTCCGAAAAGCACGTCGCAAGCCGCGCTGCCCGACGCCTGACCTGTAAGGAAGCAGTTAAGAATTGCCTTAACGTCATCCGCCCACGGCATATCAACCGCCGCGCCGCCCGAAAGGACAACTATTACGTTCTTGTTGACCTTGAGGACCTCTTCAACAAGTCTGTTATGAAGCGGAGGAATATCAAGGTGCTTCCTGTCGCTGCCCTCGGTTTCGTATTCATCCGTAAGACCGATGAACATAAGAACAGCCTCGGCATCCTTTGCAGTATTAACCGCTTCGGAGACAAGCGCGTCCTCATTTGCCTTTTTCTTTTCTTTTTTGCCCGTGACATAGCCCGTTGCGTATTTAAAGTCAACGCCCATTTCCTTAAGCGTATCATAAGCGCAGTCAAGCCTGATGGGATTTATAAGCGAGGAGCCTGCTCCCTGATAACGCGGATTCTTTGCCATTTCGCCGATAACCGCTATCTTTGCGTCCTTCTTAAGAGGAAGAATCTTATCCTCGTTCTTCATAAGGACCATACACTGCGAAGCAATTTTTCTTGCAAGAGCGTGATGCTCTTCGGGGTCATAGGTGTACTCGCCGAGAGTCGCAACCGACTTATCAACCATATCCAGAAGCAGGTCAACCGCGTGGTCGAGCACCGCTTCGTCAAGAGTGCCGTTCTTAACAGCCTCAACAATAAGACGTGTGCCGTCGCCGGACGAAGTGGGCATTTCAAGCTCCTGACCTGCGATAAGTCCCGGAACGCGCTCATTTTCAGCGCCCCAGTCGGTGACGATAAGGTTTTCGTAACCCCAGTCGCCCCTAAGAACATCCGTAAGCAGCCACTTATTTTCCGCGCAGTATGTGCCGTTAAGCTTATTATAAGCGCACATAACAGTCCAGGGCTGCGCCTTTTTAACCGCTATTTCAAACGGACGAAGATAAATTTCCCGAAGCGTCCTCTCATCCGCAACCGTATTAACCGTCATACGGCGTGTTTCCTGGTTATTAGCCGCGTAGTGCTTAAGAGAGGTGCCGATGCCCTTTGACTGAACGCCGTTGATAAAGGAAGCCGCCATCTCACCTGCAAGAAGCGGATCCTCCGAAAAATACTCAAAGTTTCTTCCGCAAAGCGGCGAACGCTTTATATTAGTGCCCGGTCCGAGCAGTACGGAAACCTTTTCCTTGCGGCATTCGTCGCCTAAAGCCTCGCCCATTGTCCTGATAAGGTCAACGTCCCACGAACAAGCCGTGGCGGAAGCAGTCGGGAAGCAAATAGCCGGAACGCCCTTGAGAAGGTCTGTTTCACCCTTTTTCGCCGCGTCGGGATCACCCTTTTTGCGGATACCGTGAGGGCCGTCGTTAAGGCTGACTGACTGTATGCCGAGTCTTTCAACCGGCTGGGAATGCCAATAGTCGAGACCGTCACACATACTCGCCTTTTCTTCAAGCGTCATCTGGCTGATTAAGTCAGCGTGTTTCATTATTTTCTCCTCCTATATCACATTTTCATTGATTTTTATATCTAAATTATATAATAAAATAAAACCCGTTTTTCCGCAAGGGAATTAAACGGGTTTTTAACTTTTTTATTCAATTTTACTATAAAAGGTCACTCATTCTTGTTCATTATCATCAACCGATTCGGGTATGCCCTGCAAATCGGCGCTTTCAATGGATTCAACCGAACGCAGTTTTTTCTGAATTATGCCGCTGCGGTGGCTCGCCTCATCAATGGTTTTGCCTGCCTCGTCAATTTTCTTTCTCGCCTTTTCAAGAAGAGTTCCGAATTTTTCGTACTGCGATTTCGTAATACCGAGAAGAGTTCTTATTTCATTTGCCTTTTCGTTTATGGCGACTGTTCTGAAGCCAAGGGCGAGCGAATTCAAAAGCGCGGTAATCGTAGTCGGTCCTGCTATCATTATGTTAAGCTCATTGTGAAGCTTTTCGGGAAGTCCCGTCTTTGAGGAAACAATTTCCGCATAAAGTCCTTCTGTCGCAAGGTACATTATTGCAAACGGAGTGGTTTTCGGGATATTGATATATTTTGTAATCGTTTTTGCTTCCGAAAGCACCCTTGCTTCAAGCGCCTTTCTTGCCGCTTCAAGAGCGGAAGCGTCCGCATTGTCGGCAGCCTCGCAAAGTCTTATATAGTCCTCCGTGGGGAATTTTGAGTCAATGGGAAGATATACAAATTCGTCCTTACTCTCACTTGAGGGGATTCTTACGGCAAATTCAACCCTGTCCGCATTTCCCGAGGTGGCGACGTTTTTATCGTACATTCCGGGAATAGTCTGGTCAAGTATGCCCTCAAGCTGAACCTCAGCCCATGTTCCCCTTGACTTAACGTTTGAAAGCATACGGTTAAGCGAGGAGACGTTATTCGTAACGCCCGAGGAAAGCTCTTTCATTTCACCCAGGGATTTATACAGGTTTTCAAGCTGCTCGGAAACGGTTTTAAACGAGCTGTCAAGCCGTTCGTTAAGCGTTTTATTGAGCTTTTCATCAACCGTTTCACGCATCTGGTCAAGCTTCTTTTCGTTACTTTCCTGCATTTTTGAAATCGCCTGCTCAATGGATTTCGTCTGCTTCTCATTAAGCTCGATATTGCTGTTTTTAATTGCGTTGAGCGACTGATTCATAGCCTCGGTCATTTTAAGCGATGACTCATAATTTGACCTTGTCATTTCGCTTATTTTTTCACCCGTCTGCGCAAGCGTGCGCGAAGTTTCTTCCTTTAACCCCTGCTGAAACTGATTTGTATCAAGTCGGCTTCTGGAAAACTCGTCTGCAATATTTTTCTGAATATCGTTAAGCTTTTGCGTGACGGCGTCATTTTCGCCCTTTTTATTGACCTTTAAAAGAATGGCAACGGATATAAAGAGAATGACAACCGACGCGATGAAGGTTGCAATAATAACATAATCGGGCATAGTTTTCCCTCCAAAAGAATTATTGATATATATTTTAGCACAATTTTAGCATAAAGTGTGAGTCATTTTAAGTACAAACGGAGAATTTTTTATAATTTTCCTGAATTTGTGGTAAAAAACGTCGTTTTTTGGTATACTTATAGCGAAAAAAATTGTAGGGACGGATGGATATGAAGAAAATTCTTTCCGTAATTATTGCTATATCTGTTATAATTGCTGTTTTTTCGAGTTGCTCGGGCAAAAGTAAAAACGGCGAAACATTTATTATGCCCGTTTCCTCAACTCCTGAAAGCCTTGACCCGCAGATAGCTTCAAGCGATGTTGAAAGACTTATTATTGCCAATTGCTTTGAAGGGCTTTTCAGGCTTTCTTCCGACGGCAAACCCGAAAACGGAGTTGCAACGTCTTACACGGTTTCTCCCGACGGGCTTACCTACACCTTTAAATTAAGAGAGGATTCGAAATGGCACGTCCTTTCCGGATACGAAAAAATACTCGGAGAGGATTTTGAAAAGAAATACGATTTCCGCGTGACGGCAAAGGATTTTGTCTTTGCTTTCAGGCGAGCCGTTGACAGTAAAACCGCGTCAAATCAGGCGGCTAATCTATTTTCAATTAAAAACGCAAGAAACATAAATCTCAATAACACCTCTCCCTCCGCTCTCGGGGTCAGGGCAATTGATGATTTTACGCTTGAAATAACTCTCGACTACCCCGATTCTAACCTTTTATACAACCTGACGAGTGAAGCGGCTATGCCCTGTAACGAGGCTTTCTGGAACGCGACAAAGGGAAAATACGGGTTGAGCGTGACTTACACGCTTTGTAACGGTCCGTTTTATCTTTCCGAATGGAATGACGATCAAAATGTCAGGATGACCAGAAATGACGATTATTCGGGCGAAAACGAGGTAAAGCCGTATTCGGTAAGGCTTATTGTAAATAACGACGAAGAAGATATAAAGGAAAAAGTTCTTTCTGCAACATATGACGCAGCGTTTTTAAGCGACGCGCAGTTAAAGGACGCCGACGTTTCCCTTATTACGAAAATGCCGTTTGAAAACACAGTTTGCTCTCTTATATTCAACTGCTCGGACACCTACTTTTCATCTCTTAAAATAAGAAAAGCCGTTTGTCTTTGCTCCGGGATGGACACAAACACTCTTCCCGTGAATATTTCTTCACTCGCAAGCGGCATTGTTCCGCCCTTCTGCACCTTTTCGGGTGAAAACTACCGCGTGGCGGCAGGAAAGGCAAATCTTACCGAATATAACGAGAAAAACGCAAAAAAATATTTCGAAAAGGGACTCAAAGAAATTGAGGCGGACTCGGTTAAATTCAACGTGCTTTGCTCCGAAGAGTACGAGGAAACCATCAGAACGCTTATTCAGTCCTGGCAAAAGGTACTCGGCATTAAGCTTGTTGCGTCTGTTGACGTAAGGGAAACGAATGAACTTAAAAATCTTGTAAGAAACGGCGAATACTCGCTTGCGTTTTATCCCCTTGAAGCAACCGAACAGGACGCAAAAAATTTCCTTTTCTCTTTTTCCACTCTTTCGGGCAATAATTTACTTAATTTCAGCGATAAAAAATATGATTCGCTTCTCAACGCCGCGGCTGAAAAATCAACCGCCTCGGCGCTTGCTGAATGCGAAAACTATCTGCTCGACAATGCGGTAATTTATCCCGTTTTTAATTCCAACAGTTATTTCGTTACCGCCGCTGACAGCGAGGGAATATATTTCCGTTCAAATAAGCATAACGTATTTTTCATAAACGCCGAAAGGAAAAAATAATGTCAAAAACAAGAAAAGTCCTTGCCGTTTTGTCACTTATTGCGGCTCTCGCGCTTATGTGCGTTATCTTTTATCTTTCAAATCAGCCTGCGCAAGAAAGCAATATGCTTTCCGACTCGGTTATTGAACAGATTTATTCTCTTAACGGTTTGCTCGTTCCCGTACTTATCATAAGAAAAGCGGCGCATATGTGCGAATACGCTTTGCTTTCATTTCTGTTTTCAAATTCGTTTTATCTGCTGAAAAAGAAAAAGTGGCAAATAATATCCTTTATTTTAACTTTTCTTTACGCCTGCTCGGATGAAATTCACCAGCTTTTCATTCCCGGCAGAGCAGGTATGATAATTGACGTTTTAATCGATTCGTCAGGCGCTCTTCTCGGCTTGGCAGCATATTTTATTTTAATAAAAATCATAATTAAAGTCAGGAGTAAAAAAGATGTCCGTAATCCGTCCGTTCAAAGCAATAAGACCGACTAAAGACAAGGCTTCCTCAGTCGCCGCCCTCCCCTATGACGTTATGTCAAGCGAGGAGGCAAGAGAAATGGTAAAGGGAAAGCCCTACTCATTTCTTCACGTTGACAGGGGTGAAATTGACCTGCCTGTCGGTACAGATATGTATTCAGACGAGGTTTATAACAAGGCGAAGGAAAACCTTGAAAAGCTCATTAAGAACAGAATTCTTGTTCAGGATGAAAAGCCGTGCCTTTACATTTACCGCCAGATTTGGAATAACAGAGCGCAGACGGGTCTTGTTGCGTGCGCGTCGGTTGACGACTATATCAACAACGTAATCAAAAAGCACGAAAAGACGAGAGCCGACAAGGAACAGGACCGTATAAACCACGTTGATACGCTTGACGCAAATACGGGTCCTATTTTCTTAACCTACAGACCTAATCAGAATGTAAGAAGTATTATTTCGGACTGGATTTCGTCTCACGATACGGCGTGCGATTTTGTTTCGGGCGAGGTTAAGCAGACGGTCTGGGTAATAGACGACGAAAAGACAATTGAAAAAATAACGGATTTATTTAAAAATATTCCCGACCTTTACATAGCGGACGGCCATCACCGCTGCGCTTCGGCGGTTCGCGTTGCCGAAATAAGAAGAAAGGATAACCCCGACTATACGGGCGAAGAGGAATTCAATTTCTTCCTGTCCGTCCTTTTCCCGAGTGATGAGCTTAAAATAATGGACTATAACCGCGTTATAAAGGACCTCAATTCGCTTTCGAAAGAGGAATTTCTTAATAAGATTAAAGAAAATTTTGAAATTGAAGAAATGGGCAAAGAGGCATACCGTCCCGTCTGTCAGCACAATTTCGGAATGCTTATTGAAAACGAATGGTATTCGCTTACCGCCAAAAAGGAAACCTTTGACGAAAATGACGCGGTTGAAAGCCTTGACGTTTCAATTTTACAGAATAACCTCATTTCACCCGTGCTCGGAATCGAAAACCCGAAAACCGATTCGCGAATTGATTTTATCGGCGGAATAAGAGGTCTTTCCGAGCTTGAAAAAAGAGTTAAGAACGGCTGGGCAGTTGCGTTTTCGATGTATCCAACCTCACTTGCGGAGCTTATGAGAATTGCGGACGAAAATTTCCTTATGCCGCCTAAATCAACCTGGTTCGAACCGAAATTATTAAGCGGACTTTTTATTCATAAATTATCATAAAAAGAGATGAAGAAAATGAAAAACTTTCACACTCATACCACCCGTTGCGGTCACGCGCACGGCAAGGATGAAAAATACGTTGAAAAGGCGATAAAAAACGGTTTTTCCGCTCTCGGCTTTTCCGACCACTCCCCTATGGTTTTTTCTCCCGAAAGCCACAAATCGTCCTTTCGCATTCCGCTTGAAAAGACCGAGGACTACGTCAGCTCAATAAATTCCTTAAAAGAAAAATACGCTTCCGACATTAAAATATACCTCGGCTACGAGATGGAATACTACCCAAAATATTTTAATCAGACTATCGACTACCTTGAGCAGTTCGGTTTTGATTACCTGATTTTAGGTCAGCATTTTACCTCAAACGAATGTGACGAAAAGGCGGTTTACTCCGCAGGCGGAACAAATAACCCATACGACTTTGACAGCTATATTGAACAGACGCTTGAGGGTTTACAAACGGGAAGATACCTTTATATTGCCCACCCGGACGTATTCAAGTTTACGGGCAGTGACGAAGAATATATCAAAAGAGCAGAATACTTTATAAAGGAATTAAAAAAGCTCGGCTATCCGCTGGAATTCAACCTGCTCGGCTTTGCGGATAAGAGAAACTATCCCGACAGCCGCTTCTGGGAAATCGTCGCAAAAGAGGGAAACGACGTTGTAATAGGCTTTGACGCGCACGAACCGTCGGTTTTAAGCGATATGAAGACCTTTGAAAAAGCAAAGGAATACCTCAATTCACTTGGCATTGAACCGATGAATGATAAAATTGAAATATGATAAAAAATTCGCCTCCCTTTAGTTAAGGGAGGCGTTTCTTGTTTGCCGTTTATCCTTTCCTCTCAATTGTGAAAGAATAAGCGTATTTTTTATTCGGATGGACGATGTAAGGCTCTCTTACCTTTGCGTCACCGGGCATATCGCCGCCGACGCCCATCTGGATAAGGTCAAAATTGAAGGTCGTAATATCCGAATGCTTCAATTCGTGGATATGAGTTGCCGCCTCAAGCTCGTTCTGGGTATAATGCCAAGCGCTGAACATAAGCGGAGTGTCTGAAGGCGCAGTAAACTTAAGTCCCCTGCCGTCCTTATCGGTAACCTCAACATACCTTACGTCGGTTCTGTTACCGTTTTCCTGCGGACGCATATAGTGATGCTCAAGCTCGTCAACGCTCATTTCCCATACGTCAATTTTACCGCCGGTCTTTCTGTCGGGATAGGTCTCCTGCGGTCCTCTGCCGTACCACTTGACCTTGTCAAGCTCGGAAATAAGTCCCATCTGCGTACCAAAGCGCAAAAGAACGGCTTTGGGCGTACCCTCGTGGTAAACCTTAATCTTTCCGTCGGGATAAACGGTTATATCGCTCTTAACGCCCGTAAACTGCATTACAGTCCAGTCAACGTGAACAATTATTTCACCGTCCGCACCCTGCTCAACGCCTGAAACGACGCCCTTTAAGGTATCAGTTGCCTTTTTCCACTTATAGTAGGGATGATGCGGAATAAGGAACGGAATAAAGTTTGTTGTGGAAAGGTCGTTATCAGTAACTGCCCTGAAATAATTGGGTTTAACGGGAGTTTTAATATATTCCTTGCCGTCATATTCAATTGAGGAAATTTTGCCGTCAATAACTCTTACTGCAAAATCTTTACCGGTGACGGTAACCTTGTTTCCCTCGAACGAATAGTCAAGTTTACCGAGCGCCTTTTCATTGATCGAAGGCATTTTCTTAATAATGAACTGGTCAAACGCCTGCTCGTAGCCCTTTTCGCAGAAACGTCTTTCCTCCTTCTGAATAAAGGAGACGATAAGCACGCATTCCTTTTCGGGAAGAGAGGAGTCGTCATAAGGAATAACCGTTTCAACGGTTGACTGCGCAGGAACGTCAATGTCGAGCTTACCCGACTGAAGCGTTTCACCCTCAGCTTTAAGAACCCAGACAATGTCAAAATCGGAAAGGTCGGTAAACAGGTGCTTATTCGTAATCGAATAAAGCTTCTTCTCCCTGTCAACCTCCTTGACCTTCATTTCGGCATAAACCTTTTTAACCTCATAAGCGGACGGATGAAGCTTTCTGTCGGCGGAAATTATACCGTTTGCGCAGAAATAGGTGTTACTGCCCGTTATTGCGGTGGTATTTGGAAGCTGCATCGGACGGCGCGGCTCGTTCTTTTCGAAATCCGTGCCGTAAAGCCAATGGTCTCCGTCAGGAGCTTTATAACGGAGCGACTGGTCAACAAAGTCCCAGATAAAGCCGCCAAACATATTGTCATACTTTTCAAAGTCGTCCATATACTCCTGGAAATTTCCGAGACTGTTTTCCATTGCGTGAGCGTACTCGCAAAGGATAACGGGCTTCGTGTACCATTCCTTTTTAATCGGCTTTGAGTCAGCTGCAAGAGCGTTTGCGACATTATCGTAAAGTGAAATCGTGACCTCTTCGCGGTTTCCGAGCTTTGTCATAAGGTCGCCCATTGGGTACATTCTTGAAATGACGTCGCTTTTTGTGAAATCGAAATCGCCCTCATAGTGGAACTGACGGGTCGTGTCAAGCTTCAAAGCCGCCTGCTTCATCTTAAGGAAATTGTCTCCGTCGCCCGCCTCATTACCGAGGGACCACATAAAGATACACGCGTGGTTTCTGTCGCGAAGGACCATTCTTTCCATCCTGTCAACAACAGGTTCGGTCCATACCGGATTACTTCCGGGAACGCCCTTACGGCGTACACCGTGAGTTTCCATATCACATTCGTCCATAATGTAGAAGCCGTATTCGTCGCACAAATCGTAGAAGAACGGGTCATCGGGATAGTGCGAGGTACGAATAGCGTTTATATTACAGCGCTTCATAATATTGAAATCCTGGAAATAGCGCTCTCTGGGAACTGCCCAACCGTGGTCAGGGTCAAAATCGTGACGGTTAATTCCCCTTAACATCATAGGCTGACCGTTAAACAGAAGCTTTTCACCGATTATTTCAACCTTTTTAAAGCCGAAGCGAATTGACTTATAGGAAACCGCCTTGCCGTCAACCTTAAGCTCAATTACAAGAGTGTAAAGGTTGGGCGTTTCAGCAGTCCACTTGTCGGGGTTTTCAATAAACTTACTGATATTAAGTACTGCCTTTTCGCCGATTTTTTCAGCCGATGCAGAGCCGAGCTCGGTCTTTTCGCCGTTTCTCTCTATATAAGCGGAAACCTCAATATTCTTCTTTTCTCCGCTGTAGTTTTTAACCGTAACCTCAAGGTCGGTGTCGGAATTAACATATTCGGCGTCAAGGTCGGTTGTAATGAAGAAATCACGTATACAGGTTTTCGGTTCGGCATAAAGATAAACCTCACGGTAAATGCCGCAGAGAAGCCACATATCCTGGTCCTCGAGATACTGGGCGTCCGAATAGCGGTAGCACTTTACGGAAACCTGGTTTTTACCCTTTGTCACAAAGGGCGTAACGTCGAATTCGTGGGGTGTCATTGAGCCTTGGGAATAGCCGACATATTTACCGTTTACATAAACCTCAATAGCGCTCTTTGCCGCGCCGAAATGCAAAAACAGCTCCTTGTCCTCAAAGTTTTCGGGCAAGGTGAAGGTACGGCGGTAAATGCCTATCTCCTGCATATTATGGTCAATCGACGGAATCTTTCCCTTCTGGCGGCTGATAGCGCGACAGTAGGTGGAGGCATAGTAGTACGGGAACGAGCCTGTCTTTTCCGTCTGCCAAACGGACGGAACGGCAATCGTACGCCACTTGCTGTCGTCAAAATCCGCCTTATAAAAATCGGCAGGACAGTTGTCAAGTCCCATCTGCCAATAGAACTTCCAGTCGCCGTTAAGAGTCTTTTTAAAGGGTGACTCGTTTCTTGCGGCGGCGTCCGAAGCGTTTTCGTAATGAAGCGCCAGAACGTGGCCGTCCTCCTTATTGCGTTTGATTACTGCAGGGTTTTCCCAGTCGAATTTTACTTTTCCCATTTTTTCACCGATCCTTTACGGTAGTATTATCCTTTTAATTATACAATATAAATCCTTAATAAGCAAATAATATTTTTATTTCTTTTCATTCACCTCAACGCCTGTCACAAATAAAAGATTTTTATCTGAAAATCGGTTGACAAAAAAAGAAAAAAAGTTCATAATAAACGGGCTTATTACTAAAAAATAATGTGAGGTGAAAATAATGGAATCCGGTAATGGCAACGGTGCGAAACCTAAACCCCGAAGTAGAAAAATGGATATTACCGTGATATCCGTTATTTTTTTCTCTGCTTAAAGTTTGGTTTCGCCCTATTAAAATAATAGGGAGGGACAGATATGCTCGACATTGTAATGAAGCTTCTTGAGAAGAAGAATTATAAGACGCTCAAGGATATGCTCTCCGAGATGAACGAGGCGGATATCGCCTCCATTCTTGTTGAACTTCCCGAAGAAAAGCTTGTTCTTATCTACCGCATCCTGCCGAAGGAATTGGCGGCGGAGGTGTTCGTAAATATGGACTCCGACGCCCAGGAGGTACTTATCCACAGCTTTTCGGATAATGAGCTTAAAGAAGTGCTTGACGAGCTTTATGTTGACGACGCGGTTGACATAATTGAAGAAATGCCCGCAACTGTCGTAAAGAGAATTCTGCAGCAGACGGACCCCGAAACGAGGAAATCCATTAACGAGCTGCTCAATTACCCCGAGGACAGCGCAGGCAGCATAATGACAATTGAATACGTTGACCTTAAGGGTCATATGACGGTTGAGGACGCTTTTACAAGAATACGCCGAACAGGCGTTGACAAGGAGACGATTTACACCTGCTACGTCACGGACGAGGGAAGACATCTTCAGGGCGTTGTTACCGTTAAAACGCTGCTTTTATCCGACTATGAGGACCTTATAAGCGATATTATGGAAACGAACGTTATTTCCGTAAATACGCTTGAGGATAAGGAAGTCGTAGCCGAAATGTTCCAGAAGTACGACCTTCTTGCGCTCCCCGTTGTTGACAGGGAAAGCCGTCTTGTCGGTATTATCACCATTGACGACGCTATGGACGTTTTGCAGGAAGAAAACACCGAGGACTTTGAAAAAATGGCGGCTATCACGCCGACGGATAAGCCCTACACAAAGACGGGAGTATTCGCAACGTGGGGAAAAAGAATTCCGTGGCTTTTATTCCTTATGATTTCGGCAACCTTTACCTCAAAGATTATTCAGTCCTTTGAGGACGCGCTTGCCGCCCAGGTGGTGCTTACGGCGTTTATCCCAATGCTGATGGATACGTCGGGTAACGCAGGCACACAGGCGTCGGTTTCGATAATACGCGCATTAAGTCTTAACGACATTGAGTTCAGGGATTATTTCAAGGTTGTTTTTAAGGAATTTCGCGTAGCAATTATGTGCGGCGTAGTTCTTGCAACCGCAAATTTCTTCAAGCTGCTTTGGATAGACAGAGTGAGTATGCCGATTTCGCTTGTTGTAAATCTGACGCTTCTTTTTGCAATAATTATTGCAAAGTGCGTCGGCTCCACCCTGCCGATGGTTGCGCAAAAATTAAAGCTTGACCCGGCGGTTATGGCGTCTCCGCTGGTAACAACAATAGTTGACGCCCTTTCGCTTCTGACGTATTTTTCAATTGCGACAAGAATTTTACATTTAAGTTAAACACAAAAAATAAGAACCGAGTTAAAAACTCGGTTCTTTAATTTTTATTCAATTATTCAACAGGCTGTCTTTCTGCATTATAGACGGTGTCAATTGTCTTTTTGAATAAAAGATAATCGTATTTCGGTCTCCAGGACGAGCCGATTTCATAGGACTTAAAGGTCTCTTCGTCACAGGCGATATTCATCTGTGAAATGCCGTGAAGTCCCGTGCCGCTTTCGTCATTCTTATCCTTATACACCGAATCCCAAAAGGCGTGGTGACCGATTTTTTTAACGTTTTCGGGGATATACATATACGTCAGTCCCCTGTCGCGGGTAAATGCGTCCGAGCCTATTGCTTCAAGACACTCGGGAAGCGAAAGGTAAATAGCACCGAGTTTTTCCCTGCCCGTGAAACGGGTTTCGCTTACGCCATCGGCTGTGGGAACATACGAATAAATATTGTGCATATTTCCGCAGTCAAAGAATGCGAGAGTGCCGATTTCCTTTAAGCCGTCGGGAAGATAATAGGTATCGACATTTGCGTAGTTAAAGCAAAGCGGACAGATTTTTTCAACAGTTGACGGAACAACATAGGTCCTTACGTCCTCATTGTACTTTTGGAAAAATCCCTCGTCATATTTTTCAGTCGGACCCCACAGCTCCTCCATCGGGTTGCCGTCGTCATCAACAAGATCGGTATATCCGAGCTCTTTTCTCAAATACTTATCGTGGTCAATGGGATAGCAGATAATTTCCGTCTTGTCCTTGTTGTAAAGGACGCCGTCAACATCGCAGTAATTCGGGTTGTTTTCGTCAACATAAATGCACTGCAAAGCCCAGCACGAATAAAATGCTTTGTTGTCAATTTTCGTTACATCGGCGCCGACATTTACGACCTGAAGCGTAGCGTCGCAGTTAAAAGCGTATTCGTGAATTTCGGTTACCGTTTTTTCTTCGTCATACGTCAGGAAATCCATATTGATATTCTCTTCATTTTCAGCGCCGCCTGCGATAAGAGCGCCTGCTTCGATTTTTGAATTATCGATATCCGCAACGTACTCGACGTCAAAGGTTTTTATAAGTCCGTTATTTGAAAACTGAACAAGCTTATAGCCCGTGTCATTCTCTTTGTATTCAAGGTCGCCCGTATTAAGAAGCGCGCGAACCGAGAAGAAAAGCGAAAGCAGAACCGCAATTGAAATGAAGACAACAAATATTATCTTCTTTCCCGTAGCGTCCTTATAGGACACATTGATTTTAGGCGGTGCAAGTCCCTCTATCCGGTAAGTCCAGATTTCGTCCTCGGGGATGTCAAGAATTTCTTCTTCTGCCTCGACCTTTGTCTTTGCCTTTTTGGTCTTTTCTTTTTTCATCTTCCGCACCCCCTTAACCTATGAACGAGCCTGCAACCGATTCGCCCTCGGTCTCGGCTTTCTTTTCGGTTACCTCGGCTCTGCGTTTGAGCACCTGGATAACCTTGTTCTGCTTTGAGGAGTCGTAATCCCAGAAGATATACGGAATAGTCATAAGCAAGAAGCCTGCGATATCAAAGAGAATCGGGATAACGATTATCTTAACTCTTGAAGCGTCAATGAAAAGAACGTCCCAGTTTGAGTTAAATCCGAACTTGAGAAGCAAAATCGGTATAATAAGTCCGACAACAGCCGAAGCGGGACCTGTAATCCAACCAAAGATGCCCGAAAAGCTTTCAAGTCTTTCACCTGAAAGATACATCTGATAGTCGCCGATACGAACATCCATATCGTGACCGACAGCGGTCGGAATCGTGTGAGTCGCTTCAAGGAAGAAGAGAACAATAAGACAAATAATTCCGCAAAGCGTAACGTTATCGCCGCAAAGAAGAATAGCCGCAACAACAATTGACCAGCCGATAGCCCTTGAAATCTGGTAGAAAATCATAATCTGCTTATAGGAAAATCTCTTTATGAAATAGGGCGTGAAGAAATCGGGCGGCGTGCCTGCAAAGGATACAAGCGAAACAATAAGTCCGTAGGAAAGACCGCTTAAGCGGAAGGTGTAAAGGTAAAGGACAGTTGTAAACGCGAGCATACCGTTGCCCAGGGAGTCAAGAAGATAAACGATATTGAGCACCCATTTATACTTATTACGCATTACGCCGAAAATGCCGTCCCAGAATTTAATCTGGACCTTTTCTTCAATGGGCGGTTGAGGTATTCTCTCCTTAATACGCCCTGCAAAAATCATAGTCAGCGTTGCAAAGCCGATAAAGATTATCGGAATAACATATCTGTAAACGTTAATGTCAGCCCATTCGTCTCTTGTAAAACCTATGGCAATGGGAATTACAACGACCATAAGGGAATTGAGAATATGGGAAAGCTTCATAGGATAAGTCCTTATTAAAATTCTTTCACGCATATTCGGGCTGATATTCTGGGCGCAGGTTTCAAGACAGTTTGTAAATGCAAACAGATTATAGATAGCAAAAAGAAGGTTTGCAACCCAAACACGGGTGACCTCATCCGCAATATTGTAAACGGGAAGCCAGCCGATAAGGATAACCATTACGCACTTGGGAACAACGTCGCAGTAAAGGAAATACTTATATCTTCCGAATTTCGGTACGAGCTTTTTACGCCAGAAAATATTTCTCGACCCTGCCCAGCCGTTCCAGAGAATATGAGTACCGAGAATCTTAATTGCCGAAGCCGCCGACAGACCTCGAATTGAATTGAGGGCGGCGACAAGCCAGTTATTCGGATTAAGATACGGCTCAAAATTAAACACTATAAGGAATATGCCGATAATAATTGAGAAGAAATAGACCGTATAAAGCCTTTTCTCCGTCTTTTTAGGCATAAAGCCGAGGTTATCGTTGATAATCCAGCCTAAAATATCCCAAAGCTTCTGCAAGGGCATATTGATAAGCGCAATTGCAGAGAAGATAACATACGGCAGCTTGTAGTGATACATTATAAGGTAACAGCCTGCCGCAAAGGATATGTATTCAAGCGTTTTGGAGCCTGAATAGTTACTGCCTACCGCAAGCCAGATATCCTTATACTCCTTATAAGGAACATATTTGCCCTCCGCAGGCGTATTCCAATGCTCCTTGATTTCACCGAAGAGCCATTTTACCTTGCCCGTTAATTTACTCATTCGCACCATTCCTCTCTTCCAAGAGATTTAATTGTTTTTGTAGTAGTTTTTAAGAGAATTATATTCATTCTCCGTTATTTCAAGCACCTTTCCGTGCTTGAAGCCGTAAGGAAAAGAAAACTCCTCTTTATCCATCCGAAAGTCGCTTTCTCCTACCGAGGACGCTACAAACGGAACATAGCCCATCTTCGGTTTTTCGCAACCGAAGAAGTCGAGCATAAGGCACCATCTGCCGTCGGGAAGAACGTAAGAGGTCGGTCCCTCATACGAACCTGCGTTCCCGAGAGAAGCCATATATTCCTCAAGGAGCTTATCGTGTTCGTACGGACCGTATAAATTCTTCGACGTTGCGTGCATATTCATCGACGGTTCATTCGCATTCTTATAGAAAAGATGGTATGTGTCGCCGTGCTTTACAATATGCGAGTCAAGAATTTCGTTTTTCTTATCAAAGAAAACCTTCGGATACGAAAAGGACTCAAAATCCTTTGTAGTGCAGCAGTAAATTGACATATGACGATAGTCTGTTTCTTTAACCATTGAGCCCCAGTGAATGAGGTATTCCTCATTCTTGTCGTCAAAAATTACCTCGGGTGCCCAAAGACAGCCGAAATCGTCCCTGCCGAAATAAATCTGCTGCTGCGGCGAAAAATGAATAAGGTCGTCGCTTCGCCACAAATTAAGCTTTTTACTGCCGCTGCGGTTAATATCTATCCAGTCGATATTATGGTTTTCATCCATACGGTGAACAACGCACAAATCGGTCGTAAGAATAACAAAACCGCCTTTTACAAGCCTGACAACCTCAATATCACGGCATCCGCATTCGCCCAAGGTGCTTTCGAGAATGGGATTTCCCGAATTCAACTGTTCCCAGTTAAAGCCGTCTTTACTTACGGAAAAGTAAACCTGTTCCCCGTCCGGGGTGAGCTTTTCTTTAAAATGAGCAAAAAGATACGCCATAATATTACTCCTTTTCGGTAGTATGTAAATTATACAAGAATTACTCATATATTTCAATAGTTTTGTTGAAAATGATAAAGAAAAACGCCCCGAAGGGCGTTTTAAATATTTAACAATTCAGTTTTCTTCAAAACTTTCAATAAACAGCTTAAGCCGTCTTACCGCTTCCTTAAGCTCGCTTACGGAATAAGCGTATGAAATTCTAATAAATCCCTCTCCGCTTTCGCCAAAGGCGTCACCCGGAACCACAGCGAGCTTTTGCTCGTTGAGAAGCCTTGTTGCAAATTCCTCGCTTGTCATATTAAAGCGGCGTATATCCGGGAACATATAGAACGCGCCCTCCGGCTCAAAGCACGGCAAGCCCATTTTCAAAAGCTCATTGTAAAGATAACGGCGTCTGCGGTCATATTCGTCACGCATTTTTTCAACGTCCTCATCTCCGTTATTTAGCGCCTCAACCGCCGCGTACTGACTGACAGTAGGCGCGCACATAATTGCAAACTGATGGATTTTTACCATCTGGGAAATAATTTCCTTCGGTCCCAAAGCGTAACCGAGCCTCCAGCCCGTCATTGCAAACGCCTTTGAAAAGCCGTTTATAAGTACGGTTCTTTCTTTCATACCGTCAAACGAAGCGATGCTGACGTGCTTTTCGGAGGAATATGTAAGAGAAGAATAAATTTCATCGGAAATGACGAGTAAATCGTGCTTTAATATTACGGGAACGATTTTTTCAAGGTCCTCTCGCGTCATCACTGCGCCGGTCGGATTATTCGGGAAAGAAAGAATAACCGCCTTGGTTTTCTCCGTTATTGCGCCTTCAAGCTCTTCTGCAGTAAGCTTAAAGCGGTTTTCATTTTTAAGAGAAATCGGCACGGGAACGCCGTCCGCCAGAGTAATACAGGGCGAATAACTGACGTATGACGGGTCGGTAAAAATGACCTCGTCGCCGCAGTTTAAAACAGCGCGAAGCGCAAGGTCAATTGCCTCGCTTCCGCCTACGGTTACAATTACCTCGTTTTCCCCGTTATATTCAATACCCGTATGCCTTTTTGTATAAGAGCAGACCGCTTTTTTCAGCTCCGGCATACCCGAATTTGAGGTATAAAAGGTCTTACCCTGATGAAGCGCGGTAATTCCGGCTTCACGGATATGCCAAGGAGTATCAAAATCCGGCTCGCCGACGCCGAGCGATATTACGCCCTCGGTGCTGTTTGCAAGGTCAAAAAACCTGCGTATTCCCGACGGCTTTATCCCCTTTACCTTTTCGGACAGAAAATCTCTCACAGTGACACCAACATTCTTTCATTAGTCTTTTTTGATTTGAAAAGAACTCCGAGCTCCTTATACTTCGAAAGCGTGAAATGGGTTGTGGTGCTCTGCACCTCTTCAATTTGCGCAAGCTTTCCCGACACAAAAAGGGAGACCTCTTTAATCGACCTGCCCCTTACGGTAACAAGGAAATCATAGCTTCCCGACATAAGAAAAAGAGTGTCGACCTGGGGGAAGGAGCTGATTTTTTCGGCAATTTTATCGTAGCCCTCGCCGCCCTGCGGAGTGACGCGAAGCTCAACCATAGCGGTAACATCATCGTCGTGAACCTTATCCCAGTCGATAAGCGTGTTATAACCGCAAATTATTTTTTCCTTTTCGAGTCTGCCAATTGCGCTGCGGATTTCCTCCTCGGGAACGCCGAGCATAACGGAAAGCTCCGACGCCTCAAGGCGGCTGTTATTTGAGAGTAATTCAAGTAATTTCAGTTCAAGTGATTTTTCCATAATTATCTTCCTTTTACTTATTCCATTCGTTTACCTGTCTTCGAAGCCAGTCGCACCAGGCGTCAACGCCCTCGCCCGTCCTTGCGGAAATAAAGAATATTTCAGCGTTGGGATTAAGCTTATGAATACGCTCTTTTACCGCTTCGTCATCAAATTCGAAAACGCTTTTCGTGTCAATTTTATTTATAAGAACAACGTCGGAAATAGTGAACATAAGCGGATATTTAAGCGGCTTGTCGTCGCCCTCGGGCACGGAAAGAATCATTGCGTTTTTGGAAGAACCGGTGTCAAATTCCGCAGGACAAACGAGATTTCCTACATTTTCAAGCACAACAAGGTCAAAGCGGTTGGCGTCAAATTCGTCAATACCCTGTCTTGTCATACCTGCGTCAAGATGGCACATACCGCCCGTATGAAGCTGGATAGACTCAATTCCAGACTGCTCAATGGTTCTTGCGTCAACGTCGGAGTCAATATCCGCTTCCATAACGCCGATTTTAAATTCGTCCTTAAGGCGTGAAAGAGTGGCTTTTAAAGTGGTTGTTTTTCCGGCTCCCGGCGACGACATAAGGTTTAAAAGAAAGGTTTTATTCGCCCTTAATTCGTCACGGAGCTTATCCGCCTCACGGTCATTGTTTTCAAATACGCTTTTTTTGATTTCAATTATTTTGAAATTATCCATAACTATCTCCCGAAAGCTTTTTTATATTATTTTAGTATTATATATTTATTCTTTTGAATTGTCAATTTAAAACGGGAGTAAATCAAATAAAAAGGCTTCCCCTTTTAAGGAAGCCTTAAAAACTATTTATTATTCTGGTAATCGTCTATAAGCGCGTAAAGCTCATAAAACGGGTCGTCTGTCATTTTAACCGTCTTATTGAATTCGAGCACCTGTTTTTCGTTTTCATTAAACCTTTTCCACTCGGGAAGTCCCTCCCCGTTAGGATTGCCCGTTTTTACGAAATTGAGAAGATAACTCTGCATTGTTTCGGAAAGCGCGTTATCCTCATCCGAATATTTCTCCGCGTGGCGGAAAAGATTTCCGTAAAGATAAGGCATTTCGCCTGCGTGGAAGGAGCCGAGGGACTTATTATCCATTGAGAAATAGTACTCGTAAACATCCTTATTCTGCTTTGCGAGCAGCCTTGACCAGTTGTAGTGACTGTATGTAAACCACGCTGCCGAAAGCACCTTGTCATAAGAGCCTTTTGCGTCTCCCCTTGCGTCAATGACAATTGTATAGTTTTTGTCCTGCGGCTCGGGCGGGAAAAGCTCCGTCGCCTTCTTTGCATTGTCGCCCAAAATGCCTTTGAGGGACTCCTCGTAATTTTCGGTTGTGACCTTATTTAGCATTGAGAACAAATCCGCTTCGTGCGCATTGAAGCCGTTAAGCAGAGCTTGTTCGTTGTTATTACCCTTTTCATAGGTAAGATACGGCTGCTCTGTAATTGCGTAGCCGTCAACAGTCATAGCGGAATTTGTAAATCTTGTGTTGACAATTCTTTCGGCGGGAATTTCTCTTAAATCCTCAACGCTGTTTACGCCGAATTCTTCCATTATATTTTTTCCCATTTCAAGCGCCTTTTCAAGCGGTCTGAAGGTATGATAAGGCGTTTTTGCGGTAATTCCGCTGCTTTCGGCAACCGCTCTTTTGAAAAGCCCCTTTGCAAGCGGAGAGACGCAGACTGCGTTTACGCTTGAAGCGCCTGCCGACTCACCTGCAACGGTGATTTCATCGGGATTTCCGCCGAATGCGGCAATATTTTCTTTTACCCATTTAAGCGCCTGAATCTGGTCTAAAAGTCCGTAGTTACCCGTTGTGCCGTTCGGACTTTCCTCAGACAGTTTCTCGTTTGCATAGTAGCCGAAAACATTTAGCCTGTAAGCAAAATTTACAACTATAATCCCCTTTGAAGCAAGAGTTTCCCCGTTATACGCGTCAAAGGAGGACTGACCGCCCGTAAGGGAGCCGCCGTGAATGAATACGAGCACGGGCAAATCCTTTTTTTCGCCTGCAGGCTTCCAGATATTGAGGTAAAGCGAGTCCTCGCTCATAGCCTCCTTGAAATTATCCTTAAGGCTTATTTTGAAATTATGATATCCGAAAACGGAATTGAGAGAGTCCATAAACACGTTTTGCTGTTGCATGGACATCGGCGCAAAGGTGTCGCACTTAAGCACACCGTCCCAGCTGTCCGGCTCCTGCGGCTCTTTCCAACGTAGAGAGCCTACGGGCGGCTTTGCATAGGGAATTCCTGCAAAAACCTCAACTGTTTTTTCTTCATTAAATACTCCCGTGAGTCTGCCCTGCTTTACCGATACCTCTTCGGTAACAACGGGATTTTTGACGTCAACGGCAGGAATGCGCCTTGCTTTCGGCTCGGAAAGCCTTACAACACCTGCAAGAACGACTATAAAGCAAAACCACGCAAACAGCCTGAAATACCATTTGCGTTCGGACAGTCCTTTGCCGTGGAGAACAAAGAAGCCGACCGCAAGAAGCAGCAAAGCCGCCCAGCCGAAAAGAGTGTTATGCCCGAGCTCAAGCACCAAAGCGAAAACAAGCAAAACAATAATTAAAATTACAACAAATCCCTTGCGAATTTTCATAAAAACCACCTCACAGACCTTTTTATTTATATTAACACAGGCTATAGGTTTTGGCAATAAAAGAAAAAGGGTATTCTTTTAAAGAATACCCATAAAGCAAAATGTCTTTTATTTTAAATCAAAATCAAATTCCACGCCGTTATCTCTGTTTATCGCTCCGTAAGTGCATTTATGAATTTCAAGTATCTGACTGCTTATGGCAAGTCCCATTCCGCTTGAATTGTCAAGGCTGTTTCTCACCTCGTCCGCGCGGTAAAGCACATTCCAGATTTTATCAATATGCTCTTTTGGTATCTGCTCGCCCTCGTTAAAGACCGAAAGCCTGAAGGAGTCGTAAATATCCCTGAAATAAAGAGAAACTTTAACGGTTTTTCCGCTTTCGGTGTGCTTAACGGCATTTGAAAGATAATTGTCAATTACAAGCGCAATAAGCTCGCTGTCCGCCTTAACCTTTGCCTTTTGACAAATATCGGTTTGGATGTCGATGCCCTTCTCGTCTGCTGCCGTTTTGTATTTTTCAACCTCAGCAAGCGCAATTTCGGAAAGGTCGCATTTTCTGATTTTTACGGTTTTACCGGTTGAAATACGGTTGTACTGCATAAGTGAATTGACAAGCCTGCCCATACGAAGGCTCTCGTCATAAATTGATTTTACATACTTTTCGTTCTTTTCGGGCGAGACGTTTTCCATTATACATTCAGCCGAGTTTGCAATAACGGCTATGGGCGTTTTGAGTTCATGCGCCGCAGCTGCGGTAAACGCGCTTCTTGTCTGCTCATAGAGCTTGTTTTTCTCATAGACATAAGGCACGGCTATTCTTAAAACCAACGTCAGAATCAAGAAAAGAATATTAAACCACAGAAAGTTAGCCGAAAATGATATCGCGTGACGGTAAGGATTGAAATAGGTCGCATAAGTCAAGGCATAGTTGCCGTCGGCAAGCCTTATATCCGTTTCTGTGTGAGTGTAGTTGTCCTTGTAAACCCCGATATGAGTTGTGGCTGTGTCAATCTCGTTTAAAATGAACCTATCGTAAAAGTCGCTCGCCTCCGCAAGGTCCTTACCGACAAAAACCGCGTCAAGGTGAAGATTAATGTATATAAACTGCTTATTGGCAGCGTCGCCGTCAATAAAATAATAATATACATTTTCATTGCTGTAGTATTCCATTTCTTCGGGAACAACCGTATCGAGTTCAAGTTGTGTTTTATTCATCAGGTCAACTTTCTGAACCTCACCTTTCGGGTCGGACAGCTTTAAGGAATACATTTCACCCGTCTTTGTGTTTTCAAGCATAAGCGAGGTGTAAATTCTCTTCCCGTCAAGAACGTAAAACTCGGCATTTTTAACCTTAACATCATCCTCCGACTCAAATTTTTCTTTAAGCTCGGTCTTAACCTTTGCCCTGTCGGAATCAGAGTTTGAATAAAGATAATTCCCATCCTCAACCTCAACCATAAACCCGTTTGTGCTTACCACCTCGCCGCTGTCTGCGTTATATACGGCATACATTTTAAAAACGCTGAAGTAATCAAATGAGGTTTGAAAGTCAAGCATTGATTCAACATATTGCAAAAAGCTTTCACTTGATACACTGTTGCTTTCACACAGACTGATAACCCTGCGCGTTTCAAATTGTATACGGTCCTCATAATCCTCATACCGTTCTTTTGCATAGGAAACTTGAGAAGAAAAATAAATCGCGATAAAGATTAAATAGAACACAAAGAGGACTGCTGAAACAATTCTTTCAACCTTATTTTTACTCACCGTCCGTCATCTCCTCGGGGTCGGGATAATTCACAAGCCCGCTTTTTTGCTTTTCAGGAGTCAAACCAACGTACTTAACAACTAATGCCATCAATACATACTCGGTTATGTCAATTAAATAAAGCCACGAAAATGGTTGTTTATTTACAATTGAATTGATAATTGAGGAAGCGATGTATGCCGCAACAAGAATGCCGCTGACCATTACAAAAGCCTTTGTAAAGCCATCGCCGTTTTTTCTCTGCTTTTGAATTGCGGATGCGCACAAGGCGTAAAAAAATCCGAGTGATATGTGCGCAATAGCGTTTGACACGAACGCAGCTCTGTTCACATCTGCATAAGAATAAACCGCACCGCTCGCTGAAATACGCGAAAACAGGGAGATTCCCACTGTAACGACCCCCGACAGTAACGATCCGACCGCATTGATGTAAAACAGAACAACAAATTTTTCAGGCTGCTTTTTCAGGGCAAAAACAACAAGTATAATACCGCACACTGTTGAAAAAAGCATTCCCGGAAGCGTATAAATTGCCGCACTTAAGTCACCCATATCATCAACCGTAATGATTTTTGAAACAATAGCATATACCATCTTGAAAATATTTATGAATGCAATCGCATAGCATATTATTTTTTTATTTTTCAAATCTTTTTCGTTCATTTTAATTCTCCTCAAAATAATAACCTACGCCAACGGCAGTTTTTATTATATCTGCATTTTCCTTGCCGAGAGCCTTTCTGATGCGTTTAATATGGGTATCAACCGCTCTTGTATCCCCCTCAAAGCCGTATCCCCAGACCTTAACTAAAATCTGTTCTCTGCCGAGTACGGTTCCTGCGTTTTTAACAAGAAGCGTCAGAATGTCAAAATCCTTTGCCGAAAGTCTGATTTTTCTTTCATTTAAAAACACGGTTCTTGAAAGCAGGTCAAGAGTAATCTTTCCGTAGGTAAGCTTACTGTCACTGTCAAAGCCCTTATACCGTTTAATAAGACTCAAACATTTTTCATAAAGCACCGTAAGCGGAAAAGGCTTGACAATGTAGTCGTCACAGCCGCTTTTGTAGCCTGCAAGGAAATTTTCTTCCTCGCCCAGAGCTGAAAGAAACATTATCGGCGTATCGGAAAACTCCCTTATTCTTTTACACGCTTCAATGCCGTTTACTCCGGGCATCATGACGTCAAGTATAATAAGGTCAAACGCCGTGTTCCCCGCTTCTTGGACTGCCGAAATGCCGTCAAAAACAGTTTTTACGGACGCACCCTTTGACGAAAGATAATCGTGCATTGTTTCGCAAAGCTTTTTTTCATCGTCCGCAATAAGAATATTCAGCATTGCCACTCACCCCCGTGAATTTAATTATATTATATCATTGTGTCAATTGTGTGTCACGAAAAATAAATTAAAAAAGTACTTGATTTTATTTGAGTTTTACTATATAATTTAACGGCGCTTTAAAGTAAATATATTTCGGGGTGTGGCGAAGTTTGGTATCGCGCTTGGTTCGGGACCAAGAGGCCGGAGGTTCAAGTCCTCTCACTCCGATTATGACAAAGGGGTACCCACACGGGTACCCCTTTTGTCATATTTAAAGATAGCAGGACTTGAACCGAAGGATTTGAGCGTTAAGAAAACAGTTTGGTAAACTGTTTTTAGCTCAAATGTGCGAAGGCGTAAGCCAAGCACGCAAAGAATTGTGTAAGCAATTCTTTGTCAAGTCCGTGGTTGGACTAATATGTAAGTTAAGTGCGTGCATTTATTGTAGGGGTCGGGTTTCCCGACCCACGGGATTATATCTTTTTATTCAGGACGGGTGACCCGTCCCCTACGAATTGGTTGAGATTCTTCGCTTCGCTCAGAATGACATTTTATCGTTCCGAAGGAACACTTCACGCGTTTTCTTTTGAAACGTACTTCACGTTGTTTGATAACAACACTTCACAAATTCAAAAGAATTTATTTCACGGGCGGCTGATAGCCGCCCCTACGGGCAACGGGACGTCGTGACCCGTCCCCTACGACAACCCCTTCGACTGCTCACAGATTCGCAGCCGCCTCCCCTTGCGCAGGGGAGGCTTTTTTTGTGGTTTGAATGAAAAAATTATTTTACAGAAAAAAACAGCCCCAACCGGAGCTGTTTTTACGTTTTTTTACTGTCTTTTTACTTTTCAATAAGGCATACGGCTAAAGCGGCTATTCCCTGTTCGGTTCCCGTAAAGCCGAGTCCCTCTTCGGTTGTTGCCTTTACGCTGACAAATTCCGCTTCAACGCCGAGAGCCGAAGCGATATTTCCCCTCATTTTTTCAATGTACGGAGCCATTTTCGGCTTCTGCGCAATAATTGTTGCGTCAACATTTACGGTCCTATAACCTTTTTCGCCTATTATATTTGCAACCTCTTTTAAAAGAACAAGGCTGTCAGCGCCGCTGTATTTTTCATCCGTATCGGGGAAATGCTTGCCGATATCACCCATAGCCGCTGCGCCGAGCAACGCGTCGGATACAGCGTGGAGAAGCACATCGGCGTCCGAATGTCCCAAAAGACCGAGAGAATGGGGAATTTCAACGCCGCCGATAATGAGCTTTCTTCCCTCAACAAGCCTGTGAACGTCATATCCCTGACCTATGCGAAGCATTATTCTCCCCTACCTTTCAGTATTGCCTGAGCCGTTAAAATATCGTCAGGCGTAGTGATTTTAATATTCGTATATTCGCCCTCAACGAGCTTTACCTTCTGCCCTGCCGCTTCAACTATCATACAGTCGTCGGTCACGCCCTCGGGCGCGTTTTCAAGAGCGTTTTTATATATTTCAAAGGAGAAAACCTGCGGAGTCTGTACCGCCCACATATTTCCCCTCGGAGGAGTGTTTACGACAATTCCGTTTTCATCCGTCTGCTTAATAGTATCCTTGACCTTTACGCCGCAGGCGGCAGCGCCGAAGCGAACGGCTGCTTCGACGGTATTTCTGATAGCTTCAGCCGTTACAAACGGTCTTGCTCCGTCGTGAATTGCAATAATATCCGCCTTTTCACTGCAGTTTTTAACGGCGTTTTTAACGCTCTGAACCCTTGTGTCTCCACCCTCGCAAACGCAGGACACCTTCGTAAAGTTATATTGCTTTACAAGAGAGGTGACACGGGTAAGATTTTCCTTTTTCGTACAGACAATTATTTCGTCAATACACTCGCTTTTTTCGAGCGCGTCAATGCTTCTCGCAAGCGCAGGCATACCGTCAAGAAGCAAAAACTGCTTGTCAGTACCCATTCTCACAGAAGAGCCTGCCGCCGCAACAACCGCAGAGACGAATATTTCCTCTTCCTTTTTTTCAATAATCAGTTTACTCATATTATTTACCGAGAAGATGCTCAAGAGTTGCCATCTTCACGCAAAGGCAGAGCACCTCAGCCGCCTTTTCGATTTCGTGAACGGGCGGAAGCGTGGGGGCAATTCTTATATTTCTGTCATTGGGGTCCTTGTTATAGGGGAAGGTTGCGCCGACATTTGTAAGAGTTACGCCTGCTTCTCTACAAAGCTCGCCCACTCTTCTTGCACTGCAGGAGGTAGCGTTAAAGCTGATAAAATAACCTCCGTTAGGTCTGGTCCAATGGGCAACGCCGAGGTCGCCGAGTTCCCTGTCGAGCACCTCAAGCACCTTTTCAAATTTCGGAACAATAAGCCGGGCGTGCTTTTTCATAAGACGCATAACGCCCTCTTTATCCCTTAAAAATTTATAGTGTCTTAACTGGTTAAGCTTATCGTTACCGATAGTCTGACGTGACATTCTGTAGCGAATCATCTTTATATTTCTGTCGGAAGCCGCAACGCAGGAAATGCCGCCGCCCGAGAAGGTGATTTTTGAGGTGGAAGCAAATTCAATAAATAAATCCTCGCTGCCGTACTCCTTTGCAACCTCAAAGATATTAAGCAGCTTATCGGGAGTGTCATTGAAATCGTGAACGCAGTATGCGTTATCCCAGATAACCCTGAAATCGCTTGCGGCAGGTTTAAGAGCAGCAAAACGCCTTACGGTCTCGTCGGAATATGTAACGCCCGTAGGATTCGAATACTTCGGAACGCAGAACATACCCTTAACAGAGCTGTCCTTAACGAGCTGTTCAACCGCGTCCATATCCGGTCCGGTTTCAGTCATATCAACATTTATCATTTCAATTCCGAAATATTCCGCAATTGCAAAATGTCTGTCGTATCCGGGAACGGCGCATATAAATTTAACGTCGTCCTGAAGCATCCACGGCTCGTCGCCTATACCGTGGGTCATACACTGGGATATAAAATCGTACATAAGGTTAAGGCTTGAAACGCCGCCGAGTATAATATTATCCGTATTCACCTCAAGAATTTCACTGAAAATACGCTTGCACTCAATAACGCCGTCAAGTCCGCCGTAGTTACGGCAGTCCATACCCTGCTCATTAAAATAGTCGTCGCTTGTAAGCTCAGTCTTAAGAAGCTCCTCCGAAAGGGAAAGCTGCTGGGGCGAGGGCTTACCTCTTGACATATCAAGATTAAGTCCGAGTCCCTTTATTCTTTCGTACTGACGGCGAATCTTTTTAAGCTCGGCTTTGAGCTGTTCCTCATTCATCTTTGTATATTCCATCATTCTCAACTCCCACTTTAATACTTTAATCAATTACATTATATTATACTATGAAACAGCGGTTATTGCAACAAAAAATTGGGTTGCAATACGGACGATATTTTGATAGAATTGAGTTGTAATTTTTGGAGGGATGAATATGTTTTTACTCTCACCTGTTTTTAAGGATTATATCTGGGGCGGAAACCGCCTGAAAAAGGATTTCGGCTTTGAAAACGAGCTTGAAAAAACCGCCGAAGCGTGGGTACTTTCGTGTCATAAGGATGGCGAAAACACGGTTCTCAACGGAAAATACAAGGGAAAGCTTTTAAGCGAAATTCTCACTCCCGAAATGAAGGGTACAAACGCAGACAGGTTTGACTTTTTTCCTCTTCTCATAAAGCTTATTGACGCAAAGGACAACCTTTCTCTTCAGGTGCACCCGGACAACGAATACGCCCTGAAAAACGAAAACGAATACGGTAAAACCGAATGCTGGTACATTCTTGACTGCGATAAAAATTCCGAGCTTATTTACGGCTTTAAAGAGGATATTTCGTCAGAGGAATTCAGAAAGGCAATTGAAAACGATACGGTGCTTGAAAAGGTCAACCGCGTCAAGGTCAAAAAGGGCGATTTCTTTTTCATCGACTCGGGTACGCTTCACGCAATAGGCAAGGGTATTCTTCTTGCGGAAATTCAGCAGAATTCAAATACTACCTACCGTGTTTATGACTATAACAGATTAGGTAATGACGGAAAGCCCAGACCGCTTCATATTGACAAGGCGGTTGACGTGACGAAATGCCAAAAGCCCGCTCGCAATTACAGTCCCGAGGGCGAGACGGAAAAATTTGACGTGTATGAAAAAACGCTTCTGACAAAATGCGATTTATTTACTGTCGCGATTTACGAAGTTAAAAAAGAGGTTGCCCTGTACGCCGATGAAACCTCGTTTATTTCCGTGCTTGTCACTGACGGAAACGGCACAATAGCGAATAAGGACGAAAAATTTGAAATCAAAAAGGGCGACAGCGTATTTATACCTGCGTCGGAAGGCGAAATAAAAATAAAAGGAAAGCTCAGATTCATTAAAACAACGGTATAAAGTTCAAAAACCTCCTTATCGGTATCGCCCTTTAGGAGGTTTTTAAATTATTTATTTCATCTGCTTTGTCAGAGAATTACGAAGATTAAGTATTATTTTCTTTTCGAGCCGTGAAATATAGCTTTGGGAAATTCCCATTATATCGGCAACCTCCTTTTGGGTGTGCTCTTCCCCTGAGCCGAAGCCGAAGCGCAGATACATTAACTGTTTTTCCCTCTCTTCAAGGGAATTTACCGCTTCCAGCAGCATTTTCTTTTCATCCTCGTACTCGATTCCGTGGCTTACCGTATCGGCGTCGCTTGCGAGCACGTCTCCGAGCAACAGCTCGTTTCCGTCGGAATCGGTATTTAAAGGCTCGTCAATTGAAACCTCAACCTTACGCGACCCGATTTTTCTTAAATACATAAGTATTTCATTTTCAATACATCTTGAAGCGTAGGTTGCAAGCTTTATGTTCTTTTCGGGGCGGAAGGTGTTGACCGCCTTTATTAGTCCCATTGTGCCTATAGAAGTCAAATCCTCGGTTGACACGCCCGAGCGTTCGAACTTTTTTGCAATGTAAACGACTAATCGCAGATTATGGACAATGAGCTTTTCCTTTGCGCTTTTCTCCCCGTTTATCAGCTGGGCAAAAATCTCCTTTTCCTGCTGTTCGGTAAGCGGTTCGGGAAGCGAAGCGCCGGAGCCGATATAGTGAACGGGCGTCCTTTTAAAAATCAGTTGAAGCTTTAAATATATTTTATTTATTATTTTTAACGGTTTCATCTTTTTTACTCCCAAATTCAAATATCATTGGATTTATAAGCGCGCCGTACTCCCCGTCCGAAAGACTTTCGTCACTTAAGGCGATTACGGGAGAGGCAATTTCATATTTTTTTCCGTCATAGTAAACGGTCATTTTGTCGGCTCTTACGGTTTTAAGAATACCCGTGCCGAGCGCCGTTTTAACCGGTACAACGCCGAAACGGTTTTCGTTTGCATTTTCCGTTATCCGTTTTACCGCGCTTTTTTCAACGGTTGTAACGGGTTTGTTTGTGAAAACGTCCGTAAGCGAATTTCCGCTGTCCGCAAGTCCCTTTAAGACAACGGTTTTGGAGTTCATTTCAATACTCACAGTGCAAAGCGTATTATCCGACGAATAGCGTTTTAAAAGGAAGACGAACAGCTTTATGAATAAGTAACAGACCACCGCGCAAATGACAAACGCCCTTACGCTTATGTCAAAATAGACCGCGCCGTTATTGAGAGTCATTTTTTCGGGTCTGAAAACAAGATATACCGCAAACATAACCCCTGCAAACGAAAAGCTGACAAAAAGCACGCTTCCGAGAGACCGCAGAAACGCCCTTGCGTTTTCAAAGCCGAATGCGATTAAGGTCATTATCACCGCGCCGAAAGCCTTTATCAAAACGGAAAACAGCTTTCCCATATCGGGCAGAAGCAGCATAAGCGAAAAAAAGCCGCCGAAGAGACTTGAAAAAAGAAGCCTGATTTTTCCTAACCGAATACGCCGAAGCGCGCCTGCGCCGAGAAGCAGCAGACAGTTTATAAGCGTATTGAGAAAAACGAGGACGTCTATGTAAATAACCATAAAAAATCAACCTGCTATCATTATAAGGATAGCAGGTTGAAAAAAACATAAAACCGTGTCGCGTATTATTTATTTTTTTGACTTTTAATATAGTCTTCAAGAATCATAACCGCCGAAAGAGCGTCAACAACCGCCTTGCGCTTTTTCCCCCTCGTATCGGTGACGTTAAGCGCCCTGTGAGCCATAACGGTTGTAAGTCTTTCATCAAAAAGCACCGTTTCAATTCCGGAATAATCGCCTAATTTTTCCGCAAATTCTCTGCACGCTTCAGCGCGGAACCCCAAAGTGCCGTCCATATTTTTAGGAAGACCGACAACAATTTTTTTAGCTCCCTTTTCCCTTGCAATTTCGGTAACCTTTTCTATAACTCTTTTGTCATAGCCGTCGTTTATAACCGTCACGGGGAAGCACAGTAAACCGTCGTTATTGCAGCAGGCTATGCCCGTGCGCTTATCGCCGTAATCCACAGAAAGCAACGTCATATTATTCATCATCTTCCCATTCGTCAATAATGTTCGGATCCCTTGTGGTGCTTTCGGTCGTGCTTTCCGTTGTGGTTTCAACCGTTGTTTTCTCCGTTGTCGGAACAGTTGTCTTTTCGGCTGTCGTCTTTTCGGTTGTCTTTTCAGTGGTTTTGGCTGTCGTCTTTTCGTTCTTCTTTGTGGTCTTTTCGCCCTTCTTTGTTGTTGAGGTGCTCTCGTCCTCTTCGTCCTCTTCGTTTTTACCGTCACAGGTCTTCGGCAAGTGACTTGCGGAGTACCAGCCCATTGCGGTATTAGCGCAGGAGTCGGTGGCAAGATTTCCCGTTGCAAGGCAGTAAGCGCGCTGAACAACGGTATTGCTCGTAACAAAGGTCTTTGAGCGGTCAAGATTTTCGTGAAGGGGATTCATAATCTCCCTGAATATTTTACCTGCAGGGTTGCCCGAATCTGTAACCTCGCGGTTTTTATCGTATCCGTACCAGACAGCCGCAACGTAATATGGCGTTCCGCCTGCAAACCAACGGTCAAAGCTGTCCGTGGTAGTACCCGTTTTAGCCATTGTCGGGAAGCCCGCTACCGAATACGCTCCGCCGGTACCCGACGGGTCGGTGGTAACGGTCTGAAGAAGCTTACACATAATCTCCGCCGTGTCGCCGCTCATTACCTGCTCGCCCTTGTCGTCGTGCTGAAGAAGAATGGTTTTTCCCGTGCTGTCGGTAACCTTATAGTAGCAATAGGGCTTATAGTAGACGCCGCCGTTGCCGAAGGTTGCGTAAGCCGCCGCCATTTCAAGCGTTGTAATACCGTAGCTCATTGAACCGGTTGCAAGCTGGGAGTAACCCTCGTCGCTGTATTCGCCCTCGGTAACCGCAGTTGAAATGTGCATATTGTTTACAAGCCACTCAAACGAGGTGTGAACGCCGACGCGCTTAAGCGTCTGGGCTGAAATTGTATTAAGCGAACGCGCAATACCCTTCTGAACGGGTATTAAATCGTCGGGTCCGCCGACCCATCCGCCCTGGTTTCTGGGCCATATCATACCGTCAAGGGTCATAATTCCGTAGTTCGGAAGCATTGTTGACCAGGTTACCTCATTATTTTCAATGGCAACCGAGTATACGCTCAACGGCTTAATTGAAGAACCGGGCTGTCTGGGGCTGTCCGCCGCGCGGTTAAGGGAACGGTTTTCCGTCTTTTCGCCTGCGCCGCCCATAATGCCGCAGACTCTTCCCTCGTAGTCCATTATGGTCATAGAGGACTGAACCTCATCGTTTGCAAAGCCGATGCGGTTTACATAAATCTCCTCCATCTGCTCCTGGACCTTCATATCAATAGCGGCGTAAATGCGAAGTCCGCCCGAATAAAGCTTGTTATTAGCCTGCTGATATGTGTAATCGTATTTTTCAATAAGGTCGTCAATTACGCTGTCAATAACGTAGTCGATGTAATAGCTGTTGACGGTCTCCTTCTCCTCGACATCCTCATCCTTCTCCTTTGAAGATACCTTTTTCTTACCCTCGGTGAAGGTAAGACCCTTTTCGAGCTGATCGTGAGCCTCGTCATATTCCTCCTGAGTGATACAGCCCTGGTCAAGCATAGCGTAAATGCAGACCTTCGCTCTGTAGTAGTTGTCCTCGGGATGGATAGTCGGGTCGTTTGCCGACGGGTACTGGGTAATCGCGGCAAGGCAGGCGCATTCCGCAAGCGTAAGCTCGGAAACATCCTTTCCGAAATAATACTCGGAAGCAGTCTGAACGCCGTAACAGCCGTGAGAAAGGTATATCGTATTCATATACGCTTCAAGAATTTCGTTTTTATCGTAATATTTTTCAAGGTTCAAAGCATATTCGATTTCACGGTACTTACGAACAAAGGTGCGCTTATTTTCCTGGGTAAGGTTTTTAATAAGCTGCTGGGTAATCGTTGAACCGCCCTGCGAGCCGCCCTTTGTAAGAATGGAAGCAACTCGGTACCAGTCAACGCCGTGGTGAGAAAGGAAACGCTTGTCCTCAAGACAGATAAACGCGTCCTGAAAATCCTGCGGAATTTTATCAATGTCAACCCAGATACGGTTCTCCGCGCCGTGCAGCGACTTTAACTCTATAAGCTTTTTGTCATCATCGTACGCGTAGATAATCGTTGTCTGATCCTGGTTTTCCTTATACACATTAAGGTCAATAACCTTATCGCCGTTGACAACGGAAACAACGTCGTGAACAATGTAGCCCACAACGGTAAGTCCGACAATGGCGGCTATCAGAAAACAGCACCAGAACGCAGTAAAAATAATACTGCGTCTTTTAATCTGCTTGGCTGTTCTTGCCTTCTTCGGTTTTCTTTTCTTTTTGGCGTTTGTGCTCGACTTTTTTACTGCCATAAGAAATGCTTTGCCTCCCGATATTAAAGAAAATATGTGGATTTCTCCATTATCCTGTATATTATAACACAAAAATACGAAAATGTTTAGTCTTTTTTAATATTTTTTATTTAAGATTAAAAATTATATTATCTGTCAAAAATAAGAAAGAAAAAATGAGGTGAAAAGAAAAATGAAAAGAAAAAATAAATCCGTACTTAAAGCGGTTAAAGTCGCCCAGATATTTGTCCTGTCCTTTGCGCTCTCCTCCTTCGCGTCCGTAAACGGTGAAAACAGCGCCGAACAAAAAACGGAAAAGCCGACGGCTTACTATACGCTTTCGGAATACGACGGGCGCATTGCGGTTTTTGAAAACGGAAGCAGTAAGCCGATTGAGGTTTTTGACACCTATATTTCTTCCCTGCCCTACACGGAGCAAAATGAAATAATAAACGGAATTACCGCCGAAAGCAAATCCGAGCTTCAAAAGCTTATTGAGGACTACACAAGTTAAATTATTTTATTGTTATTTCAGCCCTTTTAACGCTTCCGTCAAGAGTTATTTCAATTTCGCCTCCGAAACGGGAAACAAAGCCGTTATATTCCTTTCCGTTTACAAAAACGGTATAATCCTTTCCCTCGTCAAGCGCGACCACGACGGAATACTTTTCGTTTTCACCGAAATATTCAAGCGAAGCGGAAAACTCGTCGTTTCTTTCCGAAAAACGGCTTTCCTTTACAAGACAGTCAAAGCCGCAGTTAAACGTGCCCTTTTTAAAGTATGCAAAGCTCCACAGATTTATCGGAGCGGACAGTCCGCCGAAATTGTGGAACCAGCCTCCCCTGCCCGTTTTTATATTCACCATTTCAAAGGTGTAGTAGGAATATTCGCATTCCTTTTTCCAAGCTTCAAGCGCAGTTTTTGCGATTTTAAACGCAAAATCCGTTTCGCCCAGGTCAAGCATTGTTTTCCAGAAAAACCACTGGTGAGAGAACCAGACGTTTCCGTTCCAATAGCCGTTATCGGTGTAATATGAAGAGGTCATATCAACCGCGCTTATACCGACCGGGCTGAAAATCTGTTCTTCGTTCATTAAATGAGCGAGGAGCTTTTCTTTTTGGTTTTTATCCACAGCGCCTGCAATTAACGGATACATTCCGTCAATTGTCCTGTTGAGATTTTCGCCGTTTTCGGTTGTCAACCTCTCCTTAAACGAGCCGTCGGCGTTATGGATTACATAGGAAAAATATCCGCTTTTTTCATCCCACGAATAATCGTTAAGAGCCTTTGTCAGGCGTTTAATATCGCTTTCGTACTCCTTAATATCCTCGTCCTTTTTAAGTAACGAAGCCATTATTTTAAGCAGCCTTGCGCTCCTTATAACCTGACAGGAGGAAATGACGGGCGCGGTTACTCCCTGAATATTTCTTTCGTACATTTCAACCTGCGGCGGCAGGTCATCCATACCCGAGCAATTGTAAAAATAATCAAAGGTCGTTGTAAGTCCCGTTTTGAATTTTGACGTGGTGCTGTTTCTTATTTCACCTGCAAGGAAGCGGTAAAAATGCCTTGCCTTTTCGTAATACGAAAGCGCAACGGATTTGTCGGAAATGCTGTTCATCATTTCAAAAAGCTCGTAAAGATGAACCGGTACGGGTGAGCCGTGAAGCAGGAACGCAAAATCCGGGTTATTTTCGTCACAAAGGTATGTGTCGAGAATATATTTTGCATTTTCTTTATTAAGATAAAGCATATCAAGGCCTATAAAGCCGCTGTCCCAGGTATAGAAGGAGTCCCAGCGTTTGCCAGGCGTGTGGTGGACGACAAAATCCCCCTGCTTATAAAGCGGATAAACCGTATTTGTAAGCATTGCCGAGGCTAAAAGCCTATTTGAAAACTCGTATTTTTTACCCTGTGAATTAAAGGAAAACTCCAACGCCTTTTTGCTTTTTTCAAGGTATATTTTTTCATATTCCCCGGGCGTCTTATATTCCGTTTCGCCAAAGGAAACAACCGCATATTCCGTTGCCAAGGAGTTTTCGTCAACAAAAATCGAATGGACAACGCAATTATGGTAATATCCCTCGTCCGAATGCTTCTGAGAAAACGAGCCCGAAAAGGTTTCAAGCATATTGTCAAAGCTTTCATCAGCCTGGGAAAGTCGGGAGGTCGGGCAATCCTCAAGACAGCCGCTGTCAATTTCCCTTATACGGGTATTTTTATTAAAGGTCCTTATTTTAAACGGCTTTTCAACGCCCTTATACAAAACGCTGCTCAAAAGTCCGTCTGAAAACGTTTCGTTTTTTATTATCGGTTTTCTTTCGTACTCTTTTCTTTCGGTTGAAACGCTTTCGCCCTTTTCCGTTACGGCGATAAAATCCAGTTCAATTCCGCCCGTGCCGAGTGAAACAAGCTCAATTGAGTCAGCCTTTTCAATTTCAAAATACGCTATTTCAAATTTTTCCGAAGAGTTGAAAACAACCTTTTTGCCGTTTAGCAAAAATTCTGCATTTTCGCCGCCTGTCGTCCTGTAACGCACAGCCGCAACGGGTGAAGAAAAGGAATATTCGCTTTTTACGCAATACTTAACGCTGTCGCCCTTTGTTTCGCCAAAGGGCGGAAAGATCTTTAAACGGTATTGGTTTCTTGTATTGTCGCCGAGTCCGTTATGGCAGACGAATTCATCGCTTAACATTTCTCCCCTTTTAAGTCCGTCACAGGTCTGTTCGTTCCAGGGAGAGTTTTTTTCATAGTGATAGCTTTCATAGTCAACCGCATTTATAAAAACGCTTTTTTCGGGCAAAAGCGCCTCGGTTTTATAAACAAACGGATACTCAAGAGCCGAAAAATAATTGACAAGGCAGTTTTGCATTAGAGAGGAATTATTAACTATTTGAGTCCTTATAAGCGCGCTTTCATTGTCAAGAAGGCAAAAGGACACATCGGCGTAAACCTTGTCCTTCCACTCAAGGTCAACGCGGTATGACCAGAAATCAAGCTCGCCCGAAGCCGACCACGGATGCCAGCCAACGGGAAGCGTTACGTTCGGCATTCTCGTATCGGAATTGGACATTGCAGGCGAACAGATGAAATCAAACCTTGCTCCGCGGTCCTCGGCGCTTTCGGTTATCCTTGAAACGCCGAAATATTTTTTTGAGTAGGGTCCCCAAATGAACATAATAATTCTCCCCTGAAAAAAATTGTACTTGCAAAAGTGTCAAAGCCGAAACATATATTGAAAACGGGGTGTTTTATATGTTTTCGGTAATTTCTTCAACTTTTATGAATATGCTTTTTGTTTTGCTTCATCTCTCAAACGAGCTGTCCTTTCCGAAGCCCTTGAGCCAGAAGCGTGAAAAAGAAGAGCTTGAAAAAATGAAAAACGGCGACAAAAACGCAAGAGAAACGCTTATTCTTCATAATCTTCGCCTGGTTTCACACATTATCAAAAAGTATTACTCCTCCTCATCCGAGCAGGAGGACCTTATTTCCATAGGAACAATAGGTCTTATTAAAGGCATTGACTCGTTTAAAAGCGAAAAGGGCATAAAGCTTGCCACCTATGTTTCGCGCTGTATTGAAAACGAAATACTTATGTACTTAAGAAGCAAAAAGAAAACGAGTCTTGACGTGTCGCTGTCCGAGCCTATTGATACCGACAGCGAGGGCAACGAATTAACGCTCATAGACGTCATTTATGCGGACGACAACATTTTTGACGAAATTGACCTTAAAATCAAAAGCGAAAAGGTCAGAAAATTTGTTGAAAGTCTGCCCGATAAAAGAGAAAGATATATCATTATAAAGCGCTACGGTCTTGACTCAAAGGAGCCGAAAACGCAAAAGGAAATTGCAAAGCAGCTGGGCATTTCACGCTCGTACGTTTCAAGAATCGAAAAAAAGGCTCTTGAAAAGCTTCGGGATATGTTTGACGAATAATTTTTCAGACGCCTGCAAAATGAAATACCGCGCCGACTGCCGCCGCAACGCCTATCCAGACAACGGGATGAACCTTTTTGAAAATCTGACTTAAAGCAAAAAGCGCAGCAAAAAGAATAATCGCCTTGAATATAAAAAGGTCGGCTATATTCCCCGTGCTTTTAAACAGGTCGATATTGAAAAGCGAAATGAGAAGCACGCCGAGTCCTGCGGTACAGATAAGTCCCATTGAAGCCGGGCGCAAGCCGTAAAAGGCGGATTTAACATATTTATTGTCCTTAAAGCTCTTTAAAAACAAAGCGACTATGAGAATGATAATTACGGACGGCGTAACAAGTCCGAGCGTTGCAACAACGCTTCCCAAAACTCCGGCAGTCGTAAAGCCGACATAGGTCGCCATATTTACGCCTATGGGACCCGGGGTTGACTCGGAAACGGCAAGCATATCGTAAAGCTGTTCAACGGTAAACCAGCCTGTTCTTCCTGCCATTTCCTTAAGAAACGGCAGCGTCGCAAGTCCGCCGCCAATTGAAAACAGACCGACCTTGAAAAATTCATAAAAAAGTCTTAACAGGAGGACTAACATTTTTTACGCACCTCCAGATTTTTCGCGATAATTCCGATTACGGCGGCTGATACGACAAAGATAATCGGAGAGATGTCGAATATAAACGAAAGAACGCTCACCGCAAGAAAAATCACGAAGGTAAGCGCGTCTACAACCGATTTTTTCCAAAGCTTTATTATTGCGTTGACGATTAACACCGTAACGCAGACGCGTATTCCCGCAAACGCATTTTTAACAACGGGATAATCCGCAAAATTTGAAATAAACGCCGCTATGACGGTTATTATTATAACCGACGGAAAAACCACGCCGAGTGTTGCGGCAATTCCGCCCGATATTCCCTTTTTCTTCTGTCCGATAAAGGTCGCCGTATTGACTGCGATTACGCCGGGAGTACACTGCCCTATCGCGTAGTAGTCGAGCACCTCTTCCTCTGTAGCCCATTTTTTCTTTTCAACTATTTCACGCTGAATGATAGGCAGCATTGCATAGCCGCCGCCGAAGGTCACGGCGCCGAGCTTGAAAAAGGTTATAAACAGTTCAAAAAGCAGTTTCATATCTTTTCCCTTGAAATAAAATAAACTATTTTAATATTTTATCAAATAATAACGGCTAATGCAATACAAACGGGCGATTTATATTGACATAAAACCCAAAAAAATATATAATTGTTCGCAGTTTTTAAAGAAGTGAAACCGGGAGAAAAGGAATGGAAAAGACGAAAAACCCAATGGGTGAAAAAAGCATATCAAAGCTGCTTGTTTCACTCGCGCTGCCTGCGGTTATAGCGAATCTTGTAAACGCGCTTTACAATATTGTTGACCAGATTTTCATAGGTCATATTGTCGGTTACCTGGGAAACGCAGCGACAAATATCGCCTTTCCGCTGACTACCATCTGTCTTGCAATAGGTCTTATGACGGGTATCGGCACCGCGTCGGGCTACAACTTAAGTCTCGGCAGGGGCAACAAGGAGGACGCAAGAAAATTTGCAGGCACAGCCTTCTCGACCCTTCTCATAGCAGGCGTTATTATCTGCATTCTCGTAAGGATATTTTTAAAGCCGCTTATGCTCGCCTTCGGCGCAACGAACAACATTCTTGAATACGCTTTGAAATATTCTTCAATTACGTCCTTAGGCATTCCGTTTTTGCTTTTTTCCACCGGCTCAAACCCAATAGTCAGGGGTGACGGAAGCTCGACCTATTCAATGATTTCCATTGTTTCAGGCGGTATTCTCAACATTTTTCTTGACGCGCTGTTTATGTATAAATTCGGTATGGGAATTGCAGGCGCGGCTTGGGCAACGGTCATAAGCCAGACGGTTTCGGCTCTGCTTCTTGCAAGATATTTTCTCCATTTTAAAAACGTATCCTTCCGTCCGACGGATTTCATTCCGCATTTCGGTTATATGCTCAAATTCTGGAAGCTCGGCTTTTCATCCTTTGCTTTTCAGTCGTCAATGCTCATAATTCAGGTTACGCTCAACAACCTTCTTAAAAAGTACGGCGCCGCTTCAATTTACGGCAGTGACGTCACAATTGCGGTAGCAGGAATATTACAGAAAATAAATATGATTTTCCTTGCGTTTGTAATAGGAATTGTTCAGGGCGCGCAGCCGATTTGTTCGTTTAACTACGGAGCCGAAAAATTCAAAAGAGTCAGAAAGACAGTTAAGCTGTCGCTTATAGTTACAACTGTTGTTTCTGTCATTATGTTTATTGTAATGCAGCTTTTTCCGCGGCAAATTGTCGCCCTGTTCGGCTCGGGCAGTGAGGAATATTTTGACTTCGCCTCGTTTTACGCAAGAGGACTTTTCGCCTGCGTATTCTTAAACGGCGTTCAGATTTTCTGTTCAACCTTCTTCCCTGCAATAGGAAAACCCGGAAAGGGAACGCTCATAGCTCTTGCAAAGCAGCTTGTAATTCTCTGGACGCTTCTGATGACGTTTTCCCATTTCTTCGGACTTAAGGGAATTGTTTACGCCGCTCCCGTAACGGACGCGCTGACGTTTTTACTTGCGACGGGCTTTCTTATATTCGAATTCAAAAATATGCCTAAAACGGACGAGCAGTAAAGAAAAATACAAAAACCCACTCGCAAATGGCGTGTGGGATTTTTATTGTCCGAAATACCGGACAGTGAAATTTTTTCACATTTTTCCTATTGACAAAAAAGAAAAATGTGATATATTTAATTACAGAACATTTGTTCGATATTCGATGTATCGGAAGGAATATTTATGGATACTTTTGTTGATGTATTTCTGCGTCACGATAAATACGGAAATAAAATACCGATGTTTATCCGCTGGAACAACGGCACGCTTTACGTCATAGACCGTCTTAAGGGCGTTTCACGCTCCGTTTCGGGAAGCGGAATGCAGGTGCTTAAATATGACGTTGTCATAGGCGGTCGGGAAACCTCGATTTTTGAGGACAGATATCTGAATAAGTGGTATGTTGAGGAAAAGTAGGTCTTGATTAAAGCGCAAGGAATAATGTATAATTATTTCGGACGCTGTTAAAAGCAGAAAGAAATTAAGGACGTTTTTAAATGATAAAAAATTTACTCAATATACGCGACGTTTCGGACAAGGAATATGAAAAATACTTTCTTCTTATGAACCCCGAAAAACAGCAACGGGTTGAGCGTTTTCGCTTTGAGGACGGAAAGAAACGCACCGTTGCAGGAGAAATGCTGGCGCGTAAAATGATTTCGGGTCAGTGTAAAATAAATGAGGAAAAAATTGTTTTCAAGACGGGCGAAAAGGGAAAGCCGTATACAAAAAGCGTTAATATTTATTTTAACATAAGCCACTCCGACGAGCTTGTATTATGCGCGCTCAACGAAAATCCCATAGGCGTCGATATTGAAAAAATCCGCGATATAAACGAAATGGTAATAAGGCACACCTGTAACGCAGGGGAGCTTGAATACGTCTATGAAAGCGGAATTTCAAGGGAAGAAAGTCTTAAAAGGTTTTTTGAAATATGGACCTACAAGGAAGCGTGCTTTAAATTCAGAGGCACGGGAATTGAGGACTTTCAGGCGCTCGACTTTTTTAAATGTAAAAGGCAAAGGGAAAACGGCGTGATTAACGGTTACGTCTACTGTATAATTTATTAAAGGAGAAAAGAATGCAATACAAAAGATTCGGCAACACGGTTGCCTTAAGGCTCGACAAGGACGAGGAAATACTCTCCTGTCTTATATCCGTTTCGGAAAAGGAAAACATAAAAGCCGCTTCCTTTCGCGGAATAGGGGCAACGGATAATTTTACCGTCGGTATTTTCAGTCTTGAAAAGCAGACGTATGAAGGCTTCACCTTTACCGGGAACCACGAAATAACGGCTCTTGAGGGCAATATTTCTTTTGTCGAAAACAAGCCGTATATCCACGCTCATATAACCTGCGCGGGAGAAAACGCCGAAACGAAAGGCGGTCACCTGCTTGAAGGCGTGATTTCACTGACCTGTGAAATATTTATAACCGTTCTTGACGGTGAAATCGGAAGAAAATTTGACAACGAATTAAAAATCAACAGATTCGATTTTTAAAATAAAAAAGGCTCGTAAGTGAAATCATCCGTTTCAATACGAGCCTTTCTTTTTCTGTTGTAGCGTTTTTTGTTTTCAACCACTCTTGTGACGGGTGAAACCTCTCCCCATCCCCTGCGGTTTTTTGAATTAAGCTCTTTTTGCTTTTTCTTCGAAAGCTTTTTGACGCTTGTAACTTTTTTCATTTTCTTCACCTCTTAATTATTTTAACACATATTTTTTATTTTGTGTAGAGTTTTTAAAATATATGTGATACAATATAACTATAACAAAAAGGGAGGTCATTTTATGTCACAGTGGGACAAGGATTATATTGCGCTTTGTAAAAGAATTCTTTCCGAGGGCGTTGAGGTTGAAAACCGCACGGGCATCAACACAATTAAAGTGCCCTCGCACCATTTCCATTTTGATTTGTCAAAGGAATACCCCATTCTTACCACAAAACAGCTTTTCATAAGACAGGCTGTTCTTGAAATGCTCTGGATTTATCAGGCGCAGTCAAACGACGTGCGCTGGCTTCAGGAGAGAAACGTTCATATCTGGGACGAGTGGGAAATTGACGAAGACGGTATATGGACTGCCACACAGCTTCTTCCCGACGAAAACGGCGTTCTGACGAAACAGACTATTCATAAGCAGTTTCCGAAGGAATTTGCCCACACGATAGGCACCGCCTACGGCTACATAGTAAACAAGTTCCAAATGACCCAAAATCTTATCGATAAGATTAAAAACCACCCCGAGGACAGGCGAATGGTTATGACGCTCTGGCAGAACGACTACCTCGACACGGCTGTTCTTCCGTCCTGCGTATGGTCAAGCGAATGGGACGTAACCGACAACAAGCTTAACTGTTGGGTTCATCAGCGCTCCTGTGACGTGCCGCTTGGACTCCCCTTTAACGTAACGCAGTACGCAACGCTTCTTTGCCTGCTTGCAAAGGTTTGCGGAAGAGAGCCGGGCACAATTGACTGGAGCATAAAGGACGCTCACATTTATGTAAATCAGGTTGACGGCATTAAGGAGCAGATAGCGCGCTTTGACGAAAAAGGCGATCTCCCCTCTCCGACTCTCTGGATAAATCCCGAAATTGACGACTTTTTCAAGTTCGACAATTCAAAGGACTGTAACGATATAAAGCTTATCGGATACGAACACATGGGAAAAATTCTTTTCCCGCTTGCGCAGTGAGGAATGATATGTCAGTTTCAATGATAGCCGCGATAGGCAAAAGCAACGAGCTTGGCAAGGGCAACGACCTTATCTGGCACTTTAAGGAAGATATGAAATTCTTTAAGGAAACGACCACCGGCTCAACCGTTATTATGGGAAGAAAGACCTTTGAGTCACTGCCCAAAGCGTTACCGAACAGAAGGAACATCGTCATTTCAAGGAGTAAAGACTTTCGTCCCGAGGGCGCAGAGGTTGTATCAAGCGTAAAAAAAGCTCTTGAAGCGGCAGAGGGCGAAGACGTATTCATTATAGGCGGCGGAAAGATATACAGCGAATTTTTACCGCTTGCAGATAAGCTTTACTTAACCGAAATTGACGCTGCTTGTCCCGACGCAGAGGTGTATTTCCCCTCCTTTGACAAAGAAAAGTACAAAAGAAAGAAGCTTACCGATTTTGAATGTGACGGGATACATTTTTCCCATATCCTTTATACTAAAAAGTAAATAAAAAAAGAGAAAGCCTATGGATTTTCAAGTCCATAGGCTTTAATTTTATTTGCTTATAAAAAATACCAACAAGGCAATTGCTATGCCGAAGCAGGCTATAAAAATGAGTGCGATAAGTGCCGATGCGCTCATAGCGCCGAGCACGAAGGAGCGCCGTTCATCCTTTGAAAGGTCGAAATTTTCCCACGGACGTTCTTCGGTTTGGTTTTCACCGTCGTCAGAAGCCTTTTTTTCCTTTTCCGGAAACCTCGGCATAATCAGCGAATGCGGATTTTCAACACCCGACATATCGACTATTGTGCGTCCGTCATCATCGTCATACTGCTTCTTTTTAGCCATAATAACACCTTAATTATTCATTGATATCCTTAACGTCATCGTAAAGATGACATACAACATAGTGTCCCTTTTCAATTTCCTTCTGCTTTGGAACCTCGTGCTTGCATATTTCCATACAGTTTGCGCACCTTGTATGGAACTTACAGCCCTCTGGCGGATTTGCAGGAGAAGGAATCGAGCCTTCAAGGACAATTCGTTTCATCTTAATTGTCGGGTCGGGAACGGGAATAGCCGAGAACAACGCCTTTGTATAGGGATGAAGCGGATTTTTAAAGATATCCTCCTTCTCGCCGTACTCAACAAGATTTCCGAGATACATAACGCCGACCGTGTCGGAAATATGCTCAACAACCGACAAATCGTGAGAAATGAAAAGATAAGTGAAATGGTGCTCATCCTGAAGCTCATTGAGAAGGTTGATAATCTGCGCCTGAATTGAAACGTCAAGAGCCGAAACCGGCTCGTCACAGACTATAAATTCGGGATTAAGCGCAAGCGCTCTTGCAATACAGATTCTCTGACGCTGACCGCCCGAGAATTCGTGAGGATAACGGTCCTTATGGAAGGGCTGCAAGCCGCAGTTATCCATTACCTTATCAATATAATCGTTATATTCTTCCTTTGAAACGATATCGTGCTCCCTGACAGCCTCGCCGATAATTTCACCTACGGGCATACGGGGTGAAAGAGATGAGAACGGATCCTGGAAGATAATCTGCATCTTCGTTCTCATATCGTGCATTTCCTTACTTGTCAGGTCATAGACCTCTTTGCCGTTAAAGAGAACCTGACCGCCGGTTTTTTCACCCGAAAGACGAAGCACAGCGCGTCCGGTGGTGGTTTTACCGCAGCCTGACTCACCGACAAGTCCCATTGTCGTACCGCGCTTAAGGTTAAACGTAACGCCGTCAACAGCCTTGACATATCCGACTGTTTTATTCAAAAGTCCGCCCTTTATGGGGAAATACTTTTTAAGCGCGTTTACCTGAAGGATATACTGAGGGTCAATTTCAACGGGAGTAAATTCATCTGTTATTTTTTCCAACTTGCTCACTTTTAACCCTCCTTCTTATCGTAATAGCGGTAGCAGGAAACCTTGTGCGTGGGTGAAAGTGAAATTTCACACGGATATTCACCTTCGCAACCGTCTACGCACATTTCGCACCTGTCCTTGAAATAGCAGTAATCGGGCATATTTACGGGGTTGGGAACCTTACCGGGAATTGAATAAAGCTTATCAACCCTCTTACCGACTACGGGCTTTGAAGCCATAAGTCCAATTGTATAAGGATGGGCAGGAGCAGCAAAAATTTCTTCCGCGGTGCCCTTTTCAACAACCTTGCCTGCGTACATAACGACAACGTAATCAGCCATTTCGGCAATAACGCCGAGGTCATGTGTGATAATCATAATTGAAGAATTGATTTTGTCCTTCAAATTGCGAAGCAGGTCAAGTATCTGCGCCTGAATTGTAACGTCAAGAGCCGTTGTGGGTTCGTCTGCAATAATAAGCTTGGGGTTACACGCAAGCGCCATTGCTATCATAACACGCTGACGCATACCGCCCGAAAGCTCGTGAGGATACATTTTATAAACGCCCTCGCTGTTTGCAATACCTACCATTTCAAGAAGCTCAATTGAGCGCGCCTTAACCTCTTCGTCGCTCATACCCTTACCGTCGTGAAGCGCAATAACCTCATCAAGCTGAGCGCCGATACGGAAAACGGGGTTAAGACTTGTCATAGGCTCCTGGAAAATCATTGACATATAATTGCCGCGCAGCTTTTGCATAGCTTCAATAGGAGTCTTTGTTATGTCATAAGCCTTGTCGCCGAGGTTAAGTCTGATTTCACCCGAAACCACCTGACCCTGGGGACGCTGAAGAAGCTGCATAATTGAAAGGCTCGTAACGCTCTTTCCGCAGCCCGACTCGCCGACTACGCCGACTGTTTTTCCGAGCGGCACCTCAAACGAAACGCCGTCAACAGCCTTAACCGTACCGACATCGGTGAAGAAAAAGGTGTGCAAATTGTCAATTTCAAGCGAGTTTGCCTTATTTTTCATTGTTGTAAGATATTCCTCCTCGGGAACATTCTTACGCTTATATTTCTTTTCTAATTCGTTGGTTATCTTTCTGTTTTCCTTTGAAATCCTACGCGATTCCTTGGCAGACAGATAGCCTTCTGCGTTCTTTTTTGCCATTTCTGTCTCCTCCTTATCGCTTCATCTTCGGGTCAAACGCGTCTCTCAAGCCGTCGCCGACAATATTGAAGGCAAGAACGGTGAGAAGAAGCAGGATGCCCGCCGGAATCCAGATGTTCCAATAGTGTGTAAGAACGAATACGTTATTAACGTCGTTAATAATATTACCCCATGAAGCGAACGGGAAACGAACGCCGAGTCCCAGGAACGAAAGAGTTGCTTCAAGGATAATCGTGGTGCCGAGTCCCATTGTCATGGTAACAATAAGCTGGGGCATAACATTGGGAATAAGGTGCTTGAAGATACGTCTGGGAACGGAAATTCCGCAAGCCTCGGTAGCTGTCATAAATTCCTGCTCACGAAGGGAGAGAATCTGACCTCTTACAAGTCTTGCAACACCCGGCCAACCGGTAAGTCCGAGAACTATCATAAGCATAAGCATACGCTTTTCAGGTTCAAGGTTTGCAGCGTCCATCGACGCACCGATGATAATAATGATGGGCATTGACGGAATGCAGTAGAAAACGTCAACTATTCTCATCATAAGGTTATCCACTCTGCCGCCGAAATATCCGGAAATACCGCCGAAAATAACGCCGATAAAGCTTTCAATAAATACAACGATAAAGCCGATAATGAGCGAAACGCGTCCGCCGTACATAAGACGGGTAAGCATATCCATACCGTTTCTGTCCGTACCGAGCCAGTGCTTTGAGGTAGGCTCCGCATAGGTGTCGAAAACGGTGGTATCGATTTCCTGCTTAACGTCCCACTGGTTTTTCGAAGCGTCAAAGGAGAGCTTATATTCAGCCTCCTGACCGCTTTCATCGGTGTAGACAAAGTCGGTCTGCTTTGCTTCAACAGCTTCAATAAGCTTATTCTTAAAATCACGCGAAAGGAATACGTCGCCCATAACAGCACGTACAACGTACTGGCTTACATAAGCATATTCCTCTCCGTTTTCGTCAAATATTGACTTTGCAGCGTCAACGGTATAGGTCTTACCGCCGTATTCAAAGGACTTTTCGCCCTTTGCGGTAGCCATAAGAGCGCTATAGGTAAAATCAAAATCAAACGTATCGTTTGAGGTTGACGAGGTAACAACATCCTTACTTGTAATGCCGACAATTTTACCGTTTGCCGAAATGGTATAGAAATTATCGTTTATCTTTTCAAGTGTGAAAGCGATGCCGTCATAGTTGAACTCTGTCTCCCCTCTCTGAAGAGCGAGGATGGTATTTGCCTGCGCCATACCGGTATAAACGTCCTTATCCGCTACGGTATAACGGAATTCCTCGTTAAACAGAACAGCCGCAAAATCCTTTAGCTGAACGTCGGTACGGTAGAATTTCTGGTCCTGCTTATAGGGTGAAACCAAGCCGCCTACAAACGAGAACACAAACATTAAAATGAGTATAATCATACCCGTAACAGCAAGACGGTTTCTGAAGAAACGCTTTGCAACAAGCATACCGGGCGAAAGAACCCTGACTCGTCTGTCGTCGTTAAGGGAATAATCAGTCTTCTTTTCGGGAACAGTATTGTCTTTTTTAGCCATAATAATCCTCCTCCCTTAAGAAACGCGTACTCTCGGGTCGACAACCGCATAGAGAATATCCGAAATGAGGTTGCCCAGAAGAGTAAGTACCGCCAAGAAAGTGGTATGGAACATAAAGAACGGTATATCGCCCGAAATCTCCGACTGATAGGAAACGAAGCCGATACCGCTTATTGAATAAAGCGTTTCGGTAATAAGCGCGCCCGAAAACAGTCCGGGAAGAGAGCCGCCGATAATAGTAACAATGGGAATAAGAGTATTCCTGAAAGCGTGATGGTAAATGACCTTGCGCTCGGAAAGTCCCTTCGCCCTTGCGGTCCTTATGTAATCGGCATTGAGTACCTCAAGCATATTCGTTCTCGTGTAACGCATAAGCGAACCCATGCTGACAACAACAAGGGTGATAATCGGCAATACAAGATGGTACGCCTTATCAAAGAACTGGCCCGTAGCCGAGAGCTGCTGATAATTTCTGCCGACAAGACCGCCGAGCTCAAACCAGCCCAGTTTTACGGAGAAAACGAGCTTTAACAATGACGCGAAGAAGAACGTCGGCAAGGAAATACCTGCCAAGGCTATAATTGAAACAATATAGTCGGTCTTGCTGTACTGCTTTGTTGCGGAAATAATGCCGAGAGGAATTGCAATAATTACCTCAAAGAAAAATGAAACCGCACCCATTATAAAGGAAACCCAGATACAGTCCTTAAACTTCTCAACAACGGGGATAGTCCATTTCCAGCTATCGCCGAAGTCAAGTCTTATTGCTCTTGAGAGCCAACGGAAGAAACCGGAGATAATACCGCCGTCAAGACCGTACATCTGGTTTAACTGTTCAAGCCATTCCTGATAGCTTTTTGAACCGGGTTGCATTGATTTCTGTCTTGCCATTGCCTCAACAAACGAGGTCGGAAGGCAGCGTATAATCGCATAGATTATAAATGCAACAAAGAACAGAATAACGACCGACTGAATCAGTCGCTTGATGATGAACTTTTGCACCTTTTTTCACCACTCCAATAAAATATTTTTGCGTTTTTTGATATGTGCCGAAAAAACCGCATATCACTAAACCGTCAAAAGCATTAACGGCTTAGTGATACAAGATTTACTGATTTGCTTTAAATGATTAAAGTAAAAAGCGTCCCAAAGAGGGCAGATAAGAAGTGCTTATCTGCCCTCCCGGAGAAGTTACTTAACAAATAAGAATTTAATTAAGTATTAAGAAATGATTAGTTGAGTTCAAGGTTCTGAATCTCAGCCATCCAGCCATAGTAGGTTGTGATATCAGGTGTAACAGTGTCGATGTTAACTCTCTCTGTGGAGAAGATAACAGCGTTCTGACGCTGATATACGGGAACCTCTACTGCCCAGTCAACGATGATGTCAAGGCACTGCTTGTAGATGGTCTTTCTGTAAGCCTGATCGAAGGAAGCACGAGCGTCCATGATGAGCTTATCAAGTTCAGCATCAGCGATGTCATACATATAGTTTGAACCGCCCGGGTCCTTACCGGACTCAACGCCTGAGTAGTAAACCTGATACATATCCGGATCAGGTGTAGCACCCCAAGCTGCGCACCACATGGGAACCTGGTCAGCTTCAATACCTGTCCAAAGGTCTGAAGAGTTAGCAAGGTCCTTAACTGTGAGTGTGATGCCGATTTCCTTAAGAGCATCGGAAGCAAGGTTGAGCATCATGAATGAGGGATGGTCGCCGCTGCCGTCAGCAGGAATCCAAACTTCGTATTCCATAGCTGCGCCGTCGGGAGCTGCAGTAACCTTACCGTCTGCTACTGTGTAGCCTGCAGCCTCGAAATAACCGAGAGCAGCCTTAAGAGCAGCGTCTTTTCTTGCAGCATCATCCATATCGGATGTGTAGATGTCGTTACCCTCAACATCCTTTGAGAAAGCAATTGCATAGTCAGAATCGGTCTTCTGAGGAGCAGCCCAGGATGTATCGGAGATAGGATAGTTGATAACAGAAGCAGTTTCGCCGTAGTAGGAGTCAACTGTTACTGCACGGAAGTTAGCAAATACTGTAGCAAATGCCTTACGAAGGTTCTTGGAAGCGTCCGAACCGAGGTCGCCGCCAACGTTAACCGACTTAGCGGAAATGCCAAGATAGCCGTAACCGAGGTTGTTAACAGTATTTGTTGTGATCTTATCACCTGTTACCTCGCCGTTTGAGTTAGCTTCAGCAATAGCCTTTGCATTGTCAAGCGAATAGGTAGGATCAGTGATATCGATGGAGCCTGTGATAACGCCGTTAAGCTTATCAGTATCGCTCATCTCTTTGAACTGAACGTTAGTTGTCTTGGGAGCGCCAAGATAATAGTTTTCGTTAGCTTCAAAGTAAACTACGCCGTTTTCGAACTTCTGGAACTTGTACGGACCAGCGCCCATGGGCTCAGTTGTCTTTTCACGAACGGTAGCAAGGTCGCCCTTAACAAAACCGAACTGATTCTTTTCGTAGTCATACTTTGCTGCATCGCCGTAATAGTGAAGAGGAGCGATAGTAACGCCGAGCTGATAAATAGCTGTAGCGTCAACCTGTGTAAGAGTTACGCGAAGGCTGTTGTCGCCGGTCTTTTCAATACCGGAGATAGAATCAGCGGAATCGCCTGTCTTAACGCCTGCCTGATACTCTGCGCCGAGAGCTGCGATAGTCAAGCCGTTAAGGTCGCTGCCTGCAGACTCTGTTGCAACAGCTGTATCGATATCGCCTTCATAAGCATCAACGATAGCCTTCCAGAAATCTTCAACAGTAGCGTCCTCTGCAAGCTCGAAGCCCCAGTTAGCTGCGCAAGCAGCAACTGAATCGTCAGCAGCATTGTAGCCGTTGCCTATGCAGTAGTCAACGATTTCCTGTGCAAATGCAGCGCCTGCCTTATTGTTGTAATAATCCCAATAAGCGTCATACTGCTCTTTGGTATAAAGATCATTGTCTTCATAGCCGTCGGGGCCTGCAGCATTGATAACGTTGCCGCGGCTGTCCATACCTGCACGGTACTCTTCCATACCCTTAATGGGAAGTGCGAAGAATGTTGAAGAGCCATCATATGTAGGATCCGAAAGAACATACATTGAGAAGATAACGTCGTCAACTGTCAAAGCTTCGCCGTCAGAGAACTTGATGTTGTCACGAAGCTCGAAGTCGTAAGCAACAGTGCCGTCCTTGTTTTCCGTGATCTTAACATCAGCGGGACCTTCATACCTATAGTCTGTTCCGTTGTAGGGACGTGTTTCGCCTGTCTTACCAAGCTCAACAACTGCGCCCTGACGGTCAGTTGTAAGAAGGCTTACAGCGGTCATTGAAGCAACATCCTGGTCGTAAGCTGTCTCAGCGAAGAACGGTGAGAACTTACTCGAGAAGTTAGAATAACCGACTACAAGCGGCTTGCTTTCGTTCTCAGTTTTCTTTTCAGGTTTTTTGCTGCACGCTGCAAATACTGTAAGTACCATTACAAGCGCAAGCAAAACTGCAAGAACTTTTTTCATTTCTTTTGTCTCTCCTTTATAGAATTTTTTTGTGGCTTTCGCCAAGAAATGACTTTTTTATTTCAAAGCTTCTCCCATTCGAGCTTAACGGCGAAACGGTTAAGCGTAACGCCGAAAAGAACGGTAATAAGCTTTAAAACCCAGTAAAAGATACATTGAAGCGTTTTTCCCTCAAAGCCGTGAAGCGCGGTAAAAATAACCGAGCCGATAAGCGCAAGCAAAGAGAACACCGCAATTGCGACAGCGCCTTCGCACACACGGGAAAAACCGGGCTGATAGATGTAAGACCTGACAACCTGCCCTGCATAGACAATTCGCACGCTGTTCCAGAGAAGAACAAAAAGACATATAACCTCAACAACATAAGGGATAATGACGTAAAAGGTGTTGTTCATCCCTGCCGCGTTAATAAGGCCCGAGCCTATAACGCAAAGGGCAAGCGCAACGTTCATAAGCGACAGCTTAAGGTATTGCTTTTTCCAGTCGCCCTTAAGGGAAAAGGTGTCGCCCGTAAAGACGTACTTTCCGTCGGGACCTAATTTGAAATTGTCAAGAAATTTCCACTTTCTGGGTGAGAGCATCATTCAATACCTGTCAAATCAAACGCCCGAAGCCAGTCGTCAGCCTTTTTGCACACTGAACGAAGCGTGCTTTCATCAAACGGGCTTTCAAGGTCTGCATTCTTAAGAAGCTCGGTAAACACCTTGCTTCCTCCCTGCTCGGTATATGCTATATAGTGCTTCCACGCATTGTCCGCGTCATCCTGAAGCATGGCCCAGAATTCAAGCGCGACAGTCTGCGCAAGGCAATAGTCAATATAATAGAAAGGACTTGAATAAATATGAGACTGTCTCTGCCAGCCCTCGCCCTCACTGTAAAACGGGATTTCGCCGTCAAGCTTCATCCACGGCATATATATTCCGAGAAGCTCTTTCCACTCCTTGTGGCGCTCACGAGGAGTCATATCCGGCTTTTCGTAAACGATATGCTGGAAATGGTCAACCATTGTGCCGTAAGGAATAAAGGTCAGCGCGCTTGCAAGGTGGCTGTAAAGGAATTTGCGACTGTCGTCGCCGAAAAAATCCTCAACATTTTTCCAAGCGAAAAATTCCATTGACATCGAGTGGACCTCGCAGCCCTCCATACTCGGCCAGATGGTTTCAACGGGAATGCGGTGACGGTTGTACCAGTCCGCAAAAGCGTGTCCGGCTTCATGTGTGACAACCTCAACGTCGCCCTGGGTGCCGTTGAAATTAGCAAATATAAACGGCACGTCATAGTCATAAAGACTTGTGCAGTATCCGCCGCCGTCCTTACCCTCGGTTGAAAGCACGTCCATAAGCTCATTGTCAAGCATCATCCTGAAAAATTCGCTCGTTTCGGGTGAAAGCTCATCGTAGAACTTCTTTCCTGCCGCAAGGATATCGTCGGCAGTTCCCTTCGGCTTGGGGTTACCCGAGCGGAAGGTAAGAGCATTGTCGGCAAAGCTCATAGGATAGGTTTTCCCGAGGCGCTTTGCCTGCTCGCGGTATATTTCATCCGCAACGGGGACAAGATATTTTCTTACCGCCTCGCGGAACAGCTCAACATCCTCTTTAGTGTAGCAGTTTCTGCCCATTCGGTAATAACCGAGCTTTGTATAACCGCCGTAACCGAGCTTTTTACCCATTGTATCGCGCAGATGGGTAAGCTCGTCATAAATTCTGTCATACTCCGCCTGATGGTCTTTATACCACTGTCCCTCCGCCTTCCATGCGGCAAGACGCCTTTCGTCATCAGGGTCATTTTTAAACGGAGAAAGCTGGGAAAGAGTATAATTCTTTCCCTCAAAGGGGATCTGCGCGCTCGCAAGCAGCTTATGATACTGCTGAACAAGCTCGTTCTCCTTCTGAAGCTCGGGAATAATCTCGGGAGAAAAGGTTTTTAAGTCAATTTCCGCATTGATAAAAACGATTTCACCGAATTCTTCGGAAAGCTCCTTTCGAAAAGGACTTTCAAGAAGAGCCAGAGTAAACGCCTGCTCATATTCGGCAAGCTCGGGTCCCTTTTCATTCCAGAACTGAACCTCGTTATCGTAAAACTCGTCTCTTGTGTCAATTGAATGACGGACCGACGCGAGGGTGCCCTGAGTTTCAATATTTCTTTTTAAACGGTCAACCTGAATAAAAAGCTCTCTCGCCTTTTCATAGGTCGAAGCCTTTTTGAAGTTATCCGTTAAAAGCGAAATACGCTCTTTTACCGCCTCAATATCGGGACGGGAATATTCCATTTGAGAGAATTTCATTACACTTTACCACACTAAATCGATAACAATATAAAATGTATTTTAGCACAAATAATGGGAAATTTCAATATTTTTTATAAAAAAATCACTTATCGTCACTGCGTATTCGGAAAAACGGTATTTTTTGAACGCTTATAGGCTATCAGGTCGCCTGCAAGAAGCAAAAGACAAACAAGCCTTACCGCAACTGCCGCAAGAGCATAGGCAAACGCAAACTGCGAATTGAAACCGAAGGGCAAAACACGGATAATAAGGTCAATAACAATAAGCGCCGAAAAGACGCAGTGAAGCGCCACGGACAGCTTAACGTTTCCCCTTAAGCAGCGTTTTGCGGCAATGCCGAGAAACAGCGCAATAAAAAGCGCAAAAAAGTACGGGAGCATTTCACTTGAAGAAAGTCTGTAACCGAAGGAGAGCAAAAGCGCCTCCCACCTCGGCAGAGCGCAAATTCCGAAATCGAAAAGAACCGAAAGAATATTTCTTTTCGAAAGAATCGCCATATATCCGGGAGCAACAAAAACATAAAACGCCGGGAGGAGCGAAACTACCTGAAAAATAATAACGGCAATATCCGCGCCGGTCATCTTTTTTCTTAAATCAATTCCGAATTTCATCCCCTCACCTCCTGAAGAGTTTTGTCAACGAAGGTGCTGTTGAAGCGTTTTTTGTTGGCGGAAATACTTTCAACGGTAAAAACGGTTTTACCCTTTTCGGCGTCGAAATACAGAACGCGCGCCTGCTTATGAAAATCAATTTCACCCGAAAGCGCGTAAAGCCGGCAGAGTGAATTTATTTTCGGCTTATTGAGCCTTGAAGCGTATCCGTCGGCAATTACAAGCTCACCCGATAAGCATTTTCCCATAAATTCCGCGTCATTGAAAAGCGTCGTTTTCTCTCCTGTTTCAAGGTCGATTTTTACAACACTGCAAAGCTCAAGTCCGAGGTCGGTAAGAGTATACTCGTTTGCATAAAGCATATTATTATCAACAAAAACTCCGTCTCCGTAGCTGAAGTTGCCCTCGGCAATCAGGGAATTTACATTTTCGCTTCCCTTGTATATACCGTTTGGAGAAATATTCGAATACCTGACGGCATATTCGCTCTCCCCGATTCGGTTAAAGCTGTTTACCGCCCAGAGTGTTGAAGCAACATCTGTCATCTTAACTGTTATGAAAAAGGTTACGGCGGATACGAAAATCACAATAACCAAGATGATATTCATCGATACCTTGCTTTCCTTCATTTCTTTTTCCTCCCGTTATTCTTATAAATTATATCATATTACGGTGATATAAACAACTCTTTTTCATTGAAAAACCGAAACCGATGTGTTAAGATATACACACAGTTTTTATTTAGGAGAATATCTATGAATCTTACAATTGAACAGGCAAAAGAGCAATTATATTACCTTCAGAAAAAGGCGGCGGCGTATGAGCACGCGTTAGGTCTTATTTACTATGACGGCTCGACCTGCGCTCCGAAGGGCACAGCGCAAAACAGAGCGCAGAGTCTTTCGGTTTTATCCGAGGAAATCTACAAAATCACTACAGATGAAAAAAACATCGAGCTGCTTGAGTTCCTTGACGAAAACAAGGAAAAGCTTAATGAAAAGGAACGCCGTATGGTCTACCTTCTCTTAAAGGATATTAGGGAAATGAGAAAAATCCCGATGGTGGAATACGTCGAATACGAGCAGCTTCTCGCAATAGCCGACGACGTATGGCACACCGCAAAGCAGGAAAACAATTTTGAGCTTTTCGCTCCTTATCTTGAAAAGATTTTTGAAACTAATAAGAGGTTCGCTATGTACGTTGAGCCGGGCAAGGACCCGTATGACTACTGCCTTTCAAAATTTGAAGAGGGCTTGAACAAAAAGACCCTGGACGAATTCTTTTCAAAGGTAAGAAACGGCATTGTTCCGCTTCTTAAAAAGATTTCACAGGTGCCGCAGGTTGACGACAGCATAAGACGCGGCTCCTTCCCCGAAAAGCAGCAGGAAGAGCTGTCGTATTACCTTATGAAGCTTATCGGTCTTGACCTTGACCACGTCGGACTTTCAACCACTGAGCACCCGTTCACAACGAGCCTCGGCTCCCATTTTGACGAAAGAATCACCACCCACTATCACGAGGACGATTTCGTTTCGTCAATGTATTCCGTCATTCATGAGGGCGGTCACGCGCTTTATGACACGGGTTCGGCTGACGACCTTGCATACACCGTTCTTGACGGCGGAATGTATATGAGCATTCACGAAAGCCAGTCCAGATTTTACGAAAACATTATCGGCAGAAACAAGGAATTCTGCGAATATGTTTTCCCGTTTCTTCAGAAGCTTTTCCCCGACGAAATGAAAGGAAAAACGGCAGGCGACTTATTCAAGGCGGTCAACAAGGCTGAACCGTCGCTTATAAGAACGGAAGCAGACGAGCTTACATACAGCCTTCACGTTATGGTAAGATACGAGCTTGAAAAGAAGGTTATGGCAGGCGAAATCGAGGTTAAGGATTTGCCCGAAGAATGGAACAGGCTGTATAAGGAATATTTAGGCGTTGACGTTCCCGACGACAAGCACGGCGTTCTTCAGGACAGCCATTGGTCGGGCGGACTTATCGGATATTTCCCGTCATACGCTCTGGGCAACGCTTACGGCGCGCAGTTTTTAAATAAAATGAAGCAGACTGTTGACTTTGAAAAATGTATCAGAGAAGGTAATTTCGAACCTATAAACATCTGGAACAGGGAAAACATCTGGCAGTACGGCGGACTTTATACGCCGAAGGAAATACTTGACAGAGTTCTCGGGGAAGACTTCAACGCCGACTATTACATTGAGTATCTCAACAAAAAGGTAAATGATATTTATTCAGTTTAAAGCTTAAATAAAAAACAAAACGGGGTTAAGGCTGATGTCTTAACTCCGTTTTTCGGTTACTTACTTTTTTATTTTCTAATCCACTTTTTATCCGTTTTTGTGAAGATACTTTTCCCTTGTGGCGATTCCGCCGCGTATATGCCGCTGCGCCTTGTTTACGTCAAGCACCTGCCTGACCTCCAAAAAAAGCTGCGGATTAACCCGTTCAAGTCTTTTTGAAACGTCCATATGTACCGTGCTTTTTGAAACGCCGAACTTTTTTGCGGCGGCTCTTACGGTAGCCTTGTTTTCGACTATATATTCCCCGAGCTCTACCGCCCGTTCTTCAACAAGTTCTTTCAATATAAAACCCTCCCAAATACATATCGGTAATAGATATGCTTCGGAAGGGTTAAGTATTACTCGTTAATTTTGGTTTGCTCGGTTTCGTCCCTTTCAATTTCTTCTGTTATTTCATTTTCCTCGCTCTTAACATAATCGGCTGTCAGTTCCTCAAGAATATCAATTGCGCTTTTGAATTTACTGTTCTTTTTTTCTCTTGAGGCAATTGCCTTGAGCGCCTCTTTTCTGCCCTCTGAATTGGAAATAAATTTGTGACCGAGCACCTGCTTTACGCCTGCGGTTTCCTGCTTTGCGTTAAAATACTCCTCTTTAAGGCGGTCAACAAACTGCTTTTCGGAATACACCTTAAATCTCTCCATACCGAGAGAAAAAGCAAATAGCTCCATTTCATTTGCAACGCGAAAACCGTATTTCTGCTGAAGAATTTTATACTCTCTCGGCATAAAATAGAAGCATCTGCCGGAAAGGAAGCCGAAAGCCTTTTTGGTGTCAAGATAACCCATTTCAATTCTCTGCTGGTTTTTCTCTTTTTCGAATTCAAACGACTCGCCGAGGTCTTTCGGCTCATAAGGACGGATAAATATAATATCTGCGCAGGATAAATCCTGCCTGTGAGCCATACCCTTCATTGCGGAAATATCGACAATTATAAGGCGGTTTATACCTCTGTCGCGAAGAACGCTTATGGGCGCATTGTCATAAACTCCGCCGTCAAAATAGCTTTGGTTATCGGGTCCCTGATTCGCAAGTCCCGGAAAGCGCGCCGAAGCCATAAGGTAATCAATAAGCTTTCCTTCTTCCATTTCGTCGGCAAAGATTTCAACGGGCTTCATGGTGGAAATATTGTATGTAACAAGTCCGAGCGGCATTCCGCTTTCACGCACCCTGTCCTCGTCAATATATTTTGCTATAAGCTCCTTTGCCGGCGTTGCGTCAACTCCGCCGTTTTTTATAACCTCTTTGACAATTTGCACCATATTGCTTTTTGAAAAAAGGTTGCTCGGATCCTTTAATTCGCCCGAAAAATTTATACCGTCGGCAACCTCAACATTATTCCAGAGGTCAACAGCCCTGTCATAATCGCCCTGGGCAATAAGAGCGCCGTTAATTGCGCCTATGGAAACGCCTGCTATAGCTTCAATTTTAACGCCCATTTCACGCATAGCCTTCCACGCGCCCATCTGGTAAGCGCCCTTGGCTCCGCCGCCGGCAAGAATAAGTCCGTATGGTTTCATAAAAAACTCCCTTTGAGTTAAAAGTACTTTTTATTATTTTAACACTTTTGTCAAGTTATTGCATTAAATAATTTTTTGTTGTATAATTCCCTAAAAGAGGTGAAAACGATGCATTGTAATTCACGTTGCTTTATTGTCGGCGCAGGCGATTTTTACGGCAAAATCAATAAAAACGAAAACGACCTGATTATAGCCGCCGACGGAGGAATGAAGCACCTTGACTCCCTGTCGGTTTCACCCGATATAATAATCGGCGATTTTGACTCGCTCGGCTTTGTTCCGAACGGTGAAAACGTAATAAAGCTTCCCGTTAAAAAGGACGTTACGGACACCTTCGCCGCGGTTGATATTGCCGAAAAAAAGGGCTATAAAACCGTTATTCTTCTCGGCTGTACAGGCGGAGAAAGAAGCGACCATTTTATTGCAAATCTTCAGACTCTTTTATACGCAGCGAGCAAGAAAATAAACGCCTATATGATAGGAAATAATGAGGTTTTCACGGCACTTGACAATGCAAAAATTATTTTTAAGGAAAGGAAAAAAGGTTTTATTTCCGTTTTCCCGTTTGAAAAGTCCTCCGTTGTAAGTATTAAAGGTTTGCTGTACGAAACGGAAAAGAAAATACTTACAAGTAAAACAACTCTCGGAATAAGTAATGAGTTTACGGGAAAAGAATCTTATATAAAAGCCGAGGACGGCGCGGTAATAGTCTTTTGGCAGGGAAGTCTGACGGATGTCGGATCTCCTGCATACGAGGTGTGAATATGAAGGTAGAAATTTTTGAAAATGCGGAACAAATCGGCATAAAGGTCGGCTCCCAGTTAGCGTCGGCAATAAGGCACAACCCGAAAATCGTTCTCGGGCTCGCTACGGGCGCTTCGCCGATACCTACATACGATTATCTTTCAAAGCTGTGTTCCGTCGGCGAGTTGAGTTTTAAGGACGTGACTACCTTTAATCTTGACGAATACTGTCACCTGCCGCGTGAGGATAAAAACAGCTATTATTCGTTTATGAACGAGCATCTGTTCTCAAAAACCGATATAAACCCTGCGAATATCCATTTTCTCAACGGAAACACGGATAATGACGAGAAAGAGTGTGAAAGATATAACAGAATGCTTGTTGAAGCAGGGTTAATTGATATCCAGCTTCTCGGAATTGGCACTAACGGTCACATAGGCTTCAACGAGCCTGCCGAAAAATACACAAAGGGCGCTTTTAAAATCGCGCTGACGGAAAGCACAAGGAAATCCAATTCCATTTATTTTGACGAAAACCCGATGCCCACTCACGCGCTGACAATGGGTATAGGAAATATTATGAGCGCAAAGAAAATAATTATGATAGCAACCGGTGAAAAAAAGCAACAGGCGGTAAAAGCTATGATAGAGGGAGAGGTCACCCCGAAATGCCCTGCTTCCATTCTTCAGTTCCACCCGTCGGTCACGGTTTATCTTGACAAAGCGGCGGCAGCTTTATTATAAATAAAAAGAGGTGCGAATTATGACGAAAATTGTTTATGAGGAATGTCCCTACTGCAAAAGCAAAAGATTAAGCTACGGTTATCAGGTCGGCGACGCAAGCCTTAAGCTCGGCGTCAGCGGCGTATTCGGCAGCAGTATTATCCATACAATTTGTATGGAGTGCGGAAGCATAATTCATTCAAGAGTCGAAAAGCCCGAAATGTTCAAAACAAACGTTATTGAAGAAACCGAATCAAACGAGGAATAAAAATTTCAAACAGACGAACAGCTCCCTGAAAAAGGGAGCTGTTTTTTTGACTTCTACGGGCATTGGACGGGAACGAAATCCCCTACGGAGGCATTTGATTTCACATTTCATCGTAGGGGCGGATATCATCCGCCCGTTAATTTATATCAATTATACGGGAGGGTGCTTCAGACCCTCCCCTACGAATTTGATAATCATTCTCGCACCCTGTAGGGGTGGGTTTCCACGCCCACCCGTTTGCCGCTTTTGCGGCA
>ERZ842401.260-NODE-260-length-73745-cov-5.485018_pt1 | contig 73745 bp, 71 predicted proteins | sample MGYA00521270_ERZ842401 | MGnify/ENA primary metagenome ERZ842401 (study PRJEB31892, sample SAMEA3878208) | bioreactor metagenome | biome: Moose rumen | place: Sweden | collected 2011-10 | study: EMG produced TPA metagenomics assembly of the PRJEB12797 data set...
GAATTATATTATTATTAATAATTTGATTATTATTATTAAATGATTTTAAATTTTTATTTATAACAATTATTTTACTGTTTCTTTTACCTTTTTTAGGTGGATTTGCATTATTATTATTTTGATTATAATTATCTGTAATTAAATTGATTTTGCAATAAGACCCGCTGAGGCCTCTTCTTTAATAAGCTTATCCAAAAGTCCATTGACAAATGAACGGCTCTTAGGAGTACTGTAGTATTTAGAAATCTCAACGTACTCGTTAATTGTCACAGGGATGGGAATATCATTAAAACTCTCAGCCTCGGCAAGTCCCATAGCAATAAGCACGGTGTCGGTGACGAAAAGACGATCCCTATCCCACTGCGGGACATTCTCGGCGACCATCCCAAAATAGCGGTCATACCCTGCGAGAGTCGTGCTTATGAGTTTTGTAACAAAAGCATGATCAGATGCTTCCGGATAAATCTTGGGGCAGTTCCACATCCCAGTACGGGCAATCTCCTGAACAGCGGAGATATCATATCTCAGCACATATCCGAGATCGTCCGTCCATAAGATATTCATATCCTCAATTATAGATAGGAATTCTTCATTATCCTCGAATTCCTCTTCAAAAATTCGTTTGAAGAGCTTGGCATCCGCCTCAGGAGATGTCTCAGCGCTGGCCATGTACGACTGGAAATAGCCTTTGGAAGATATTGAATCAAAGAGATTTCTGATTGCCGCATCATATGGCGCCCAAGACAATTTTCTTTTTTCCAGAATTTTGCAAAAATCTACATCCTCATCGAGAATGGCTGCAAGAGAATTGGAAGCGAACTTTGTATTGGGATTCAGATCTTCTTCCGTGGGATTGAATTTGTTCCTAGCCGCCTCTATACGCCTCGCTGCTTCTTTAGTCAAGGGAGAAATGGAGGCGAGGACAAAAAGATATAAATCTCTTGAAGCCTCAGTCGAGGATTCAAACAAGGCAAGAGCGTCTTTCGTAGAAAGAGATCTGTCTTCGGCGCATGAATAAAGGATTTTGAAAGCCTTGATTCTGAGTATACGTCTATTGAGCATAATTTCAAACAAAATTTTACACAAAGATACAACATTTGAAATATTTTTATATAAATTTGTAGATGAATAGATAAAAAATATGAATATGCATCGCGATGATTTTGAGAGAGGCTACTCTCAGGAAAAAAATGCGGAAGACGTTTATTCCAAGCCTGTTAGGGCTGGGAAGCGAACATATTTCTTTGATGTCAAGTCCACAAGGGACAACAACGACTTTTACCTTACAATTACAGAGAGCAAGCGCCGGCAGGAACGGGACGGCAATTTCGTTTACGACAAGCACAAAATTTTCCTTTATAAGGAAGATTTTGAAAAGTTCTCCGATGGTCTTCAGGAAGCTATAGACTATATTAGGGAGAATTGTTTGAAAGACTCTAACGTTCCTGGAGACGACAAGAGATTCACGGACGTTTCTTTTGACGAGCTCTGATAAATCACATTTCGACCGGCCAAATGCCGGTTTTTTAGAATCCAGACCATATGATACTTCTCAAGGACATAACGCTCAACGACAAAAAGGTCGACATCCAGATTGATGGAGAGATGATTAGCAAGATTGCTCCTTCTGGTAGTATTCTGAAAGAAATGCTTCCAAAGGACACGGAGATCGTTAATTGCAACGGGAAAGTCGCCTTGCCAGGGTTTGTAAACATGCATACTCATGCGGCAATGTCCCTAATGAGGGGCATAAGGGAAGATGTCATGTTCCATGATTGGCTAGACTACATCTGGAAAAAAGAGGCTTTAATTAACGAAGAATTTGTATATCTGGGGACGAAAGTAGCTTGCCTTGAAATGATTAGGACAGGGACGACCATGTTCAATGACCAGTACTGGTTCTCCCCTTCCGCCCATCTCGCTGCAAAGGAAATGGGGGTTCGGCCGGCTATCTCATACGTCCTTCTCGACCTGGACAATCCCGTTGAAGCCGAGAGACAGAAAGAGCAGTGCATCAAAATGTGGGAGGAATCCCTATCATGGAATGACGGATCCATTTTCACCATCTCGATCCATTCCGTATATACTGTCAGTGAGGAGATGATACTATGGGCAAGCGATTTCGCCCGTTCCCATAATCTCAAGATCCACATACACCTTTCCGAGACCGAAAAAGAGAATATCGACTGCCTTGCAAAGCGCGGTCTTACACCTGCTGCATATTTAGACAGACTCGGAGTTCTCGACAGCAACGTTCTAGCAGCACACAGCCTGTGGCTTACCGATGAAGATATTGAGACTCTTGGAAGACACCGTGTGACCTGCATCCACAACATCAACTCCAACCTCAAACTCGCTTCCGGCTATCAGTTCAGATATCAAGAGCTCAAAGAAGCCGGAGTGAATCTTTGCATCGGGACCGACGGAGCTGCATCGTCCAATAATTTGGATATTCTTGAAGCGATGAAGACTTCTGCCATTGTACAGAAAGCTTGGAGAAAAAATCCGGCTGCAATGCCTATTTCGGAGCTGATGCAGATGGCGACAGTCAATGGGGCGAATGCCTTAGGCATCAAATCAGGCAAGATTGAGGAAGGGTATCTGGCTGATATCAATATCGTCAATACCGACAGTTCCTTCTTCCTCTCCCCTGCATCTTTCGAGGCTAACCTAATCTATTCCGCCCATAGCGATTGCATCGAGTCGATGATAGTCGGAGGAAAATTCACAATGAAAAACCACATAATTCCCGGAGAGAAGGAGATTCTGCAGCAAGCAAGAGAAATCCTTCGGGAAATAATATAATCACCAATCTACATAATGGACAGGAGAATCGAAACAATAACAAACGCATGCGGATACATCTCCACTATCATTGAGGGGTTAGCTCCGGAAATAGGCATCGTCCTTGGAAGCGGTCTGGGAAGGCTGGCTGACAAGATTACTGATAAAATCGAAATCCCCTACAAAGACATCCCTGATTTTCCCATAAGCACGGCTATCGGCCATGAAGGGAAATTCATCCTCGGTCATCTCGGTGGCAAACAGGTCATCGCAATGAAGGGACGGATCCACTACTATGAAGGCTACGGTATGGATATGGTCGTACTTCCGATTAGAGTGATGATCAACTTCGGAATCAAGCGCCTAATTGTCTCCAATGCCGCCGGGGGCGTCAATTTCAACTTCAAGATCGGAGACCTGATGATTATTAAAGACCATATTAATCTTCTCCCAAATCCCCTTATCGGCCCCAACCTCGACGAGATAGGACCGCGTTTCCCTGATATGACACGTCCATACGATCCGAAACTGATCTCACTTGCAAAGAAGGTGGCCGCCGATTTGGATATTGAGTTGAAGGAAGGTGTTTATCTTGGGAGTACCGGGCCTTCCTACGAGACTCCAGCCGAATATAAATTCTTCCGCCGCGCCGGTGCTGACTCAGTGGGAATGAGTACTATTCCTGAAGTAATTGTAGCTCGCCATGCCGGTGTTCCCGTTTTCGGGATTTCTGTTATCACAAACGAGGCTCATGACGACTATGCAGAAGACTATGTCAACGACGGCGACGATGTCGTAGCAGCGGCAGATGCTGCCGCAGTCAAAATGACTGCCTTGATTGAGACAATGATTGATCAGATGGAATAATGAATAATTCAGAAGCAATTATTACTGCTTCAGACTACGTGAAGAAGCAACTGGGCAATCTTCGTCCAGTAGTTGGGATTGTTCTTGGCAGCGGTCTTGGCAAGTTGTCAGATGAGATCAAGGATCCCATGACTATACCTTATTCCGACATTCCGGGATTCCCGGTTTCCACAGCGATTGGCCACAAAGGCAACTTCATAATTGGAGAGCTCGGAGGAAAGACAGTTATAGCGATGCAGGGCCGCATTCATTACTATGAAGGATACCGGATGCAGCAGGTTGTACTTCCGATAAGAGTAATGAAAGTTCTGGGTATCAAGTATTTATTTGTTTCCAATGCTGCAGGAGGGACTAATTTCGATTATAACGTCGGCGACCTTATGATTATCACCGACCATATTAATCTACTTCCGAACCCACTCATCGGTCCAAATCTCGATGAGTTCGGGCCTCGCTTCCCGGATATGACCCGTCCTTATGACCCCAACCTGATCAAAAAAGCAGAGGAAATCGCCGAGGAAGAAGGCATAAAACTCAGAAAAGGCGTATACATAGCCTTAACAGGCCCTTGCTATGAGACACCTGCCGAATATGGATATTACCGCTCAATCGGAGCAGATGCCGTCGGAATGAGCACTACTCCGGAGGTGATTGTAGCCCGGCACGGTTCTATTCCCTGTTTTGGGATGTCTGTAATTACTGACGTTGCCCACGCAACAGACGACGAGGACTACGTTACGGACGGAGTTGCCATAGTTAAAGCGGCCGACGCTGCTGCCGACCGCATGTCCCTTATTTTTAAAAGATTGATTGAAAGCCTCTAAACGAGGCTTTGTTTATTTCAACTTGAAGAGCTCAGCCGATGCATCCGATGGCATTCTCCAGTCTCCTCTTGGAGAGAGACTTACAGAGCCAACTTTCGGCCCGTCCGGAAGACATGAGCGTTTGAACTGCTGAGAGAAGAAACGCTTGAAGAAGAGATTGATCCAGTGCCTGAGTGTTTCCTCATCATATTTCTCAGAAAATGCTTTTTTCGCCAGGAAGAGGATCTTCTCTGCTGACGCTCCGAAACGGAAGAAATGATAGAGGAAGAAATCATTGAGCTCATAAGGGCCAACAAGATCTTCGGTAAGCTGGGCGATATTGCCTACCTCATCCGTAGGGGTAAGCTCCGGACTGATAGGAGTATCTGCTATATCGAAAAGGATATTTCCGACAGTCCTTCCTGAAGATGTCTTCTCAGAAAGGAAGAGGTTCTCGCCTATCCAGCGGCACATGCTACGGATAAGAGTTTTCGGTACTGATGCGTTTACGCCATACATGGACATATGATCACCATTGTATGTACACCAACCGAGGGCCAATTCCGACAAATCTCCCGTCCCTATGACAAGACCTCCTGTCTTATTGGACAGGTCCATGAGTATCTGGGTCCTTTCGCGTGCCTGGGCATTTTCGTATGTCGAATCGCGGACGGCACTGTCGTGGCCGATATCCTTGAAATGCTGCTCTACTGCTGGCACGACCGAGATTTCCTTTCTGGTAACCTCCAGCGCTTGCATGAGATCATCTGCGTTTGAATGAGTTCGCTTCGAAGTACCGAGGCCCGGCATCGTAACTCCGATTATCCTGTCCCTTGACCAGCCGAGGCGGTCGAAAGCGATGACTGTCACAAGAAGGGCCAGAGTGCTGTCCAGGCCGCCTGAAATACCGATTACAGCAGTTTGGGCATTAATATGCTGAAGCCTTGTTGTAAGGCCCATCGTCTGTATGGAAAGGATCTCCTTGCACCGCGCGGCTATATCCTCCCCTTCCGGAACGAATGGAAGCGGTTCGACTTTTCTAAAGAAAGTATTGCTGAAATCGGTAGATACTGCCTCGGCCACATGTACCCTGGAATACATCTGGGCATATGTAGATGCCCTGGTACCATCTGGGGTGACATAATAGAAAGAACTCTGTTTCTGACGGAGAACTGTCAGCTTCTCAACATCGAGATCGGCAAAAATCATCGAGGATTCCATTTTGAAACGCTCCGCCTCTGCCATAAGAGTTCCGTTCTCATAAATCATTGAAGAGCCTGCAAAGACAAGGTCCTGAGTAGACTCGCCATACCCCGACGAGCAATAGATATACCCGCTAAGAGTATGGGCGCTCTGCTCGCATACAAGGGCCTTGCGGTACTGCTGTTTCATGAGCACCTCATTTGAGGCCGATAGATTGACGATAATCTGAGCACCGGCCACGCTATGGAACGAAGAGGGCGGAAGAGGAGTCCAAAGATCTTCACATATTTCTATTGCGAACGTAGCTTCTCCGACGGTGAAAAGCATATTTGGCGAGATATTGCACCGCCTGCGGGCAAATCTTACTTCCGCGCAGAAGCCTTCCCTCACAAAGTCCTTGCCGTCACTAAGGAACCTTCCTTCGTTATGGACATTGCCTGAAAGGAAATCCGCTCCGGAAGAGAACCATCTCGACTCATAGAACTCGTTGTACGTCGGGTTATATATCTTTGGGACAATGCCCTTGATGCCACCGTTATGTATTACAATGCCGCAATTGTAAAGTTTGTCATTGTATTTGACAGGCGCTCCGACTACGACAGTAATCCTCTTTCCTCGAGTATGCTCGCGTATTTCGGCGACCTTCTCTTCCGCGCTTTCAATAAGGGTAGAACTGCCGAAAAGATCCCCGCAGGTATAGCCTGTTACAGACAGTTCCGGGAAAGCAAGAAGGGCTGTAGACTCAGCCTCTGCTTTATCAATGAGAGCGATAATCTCGTTCTTATTAAACTCTGTATCAGATACTCTGACTCTAGGGGAAGCCGCTGCAACCCTGATAAATCCGAAATTCTTCATCTGCTTCATAATATGAATTTCGCGAAATTAATTATTTTAACCCAAATTTTGACTATTTGAAAAGATTTTTTATTAATTTTGCATTGATTAGGTAAAATGGACGACATGCTTGAAGATGTAAAGAAAAATATCGAAAAGCTTATTGCGCTTTATGAATCCGAGAAAGCCGAGAACCAACGCCTCCGCTCATCGCTCGAAGAGTGCAAGTCGGCCAGAGATTCCTACAAGGAACAGATTACCAGTTTGGAAGAACAGATAGAGACTCTGAAACTTTCTCAAGCTTTTGTATCCGGTGGAAATAGCCCTTCCGCCTCGAAAGAAAAAATCGACAAAATGATTAGGGAGATTGACAGATGCATTTCCCTACTCGAAAAGAGTTAGCTCATGGATCAGAGGATAACGATTAAGATAGGTAGTATCAATTATACGCTTAAAGTCCCCTCTCCCGAAAAGGAGGAGCTTATGCGTTCGGCTGCCGAACTCGTCAACCGCAAGCTGGAGGCCCTTACAGCTAACCTCCCGGACAAGAGCGATCTAGACAAGATGAGTATGATAGCTCTGAACGTTGCCGTGAGCGCCCTCGTAGCTCAGAGACAGTCTGAGAGCGTCAAAGCTGAAGTCGACAAGCTTCTGAAAGACACAGACAACTATCTGGAAAGCATAAAATAGCCGCCAGCCCTCTTGCTCAAAACAACAAGTACATTAGTACCGGGTGCGCTTAGGCCAGGGATGACAGGCCCCCAGTAACCTTCGGGGATTCCGTCCTTCGGGGCGGGACATGGGATTTCAGAAACGGTCGGAACCCAAATCTTATCATTAAGATTTTCTGACATAGCGCTGACGGCTTTCTTTCAAATAGGCAGTTCCTTGAACGAGGGGCTGCCTATTATTTTATTGACAGACAATTATTTATATTATATATGGACCTTATAAGCATTTTAATCGGATTCATCGTTGGCGCTATCATCGCGCTGACGGTCTACATAATTCTCCAGAAAACCGCACTCAAAGGTAAAAGCGAGGAGATAATAAAGAGCGCCGAAATTGAAGGCGAAAAAATCAAGAATGACAAGATTCTCCAGGCAAAAGAGAAGTTCTTGTCCCTCAAGAGCGAACACGACAAGTACGTCAACGAAAAGAACGCTCAGATTCGCGAGGCTGAATCCCGCGTCAAGCAGAAGGAAAACACAGCCAATCAAATCACTGCTGAGCTCCAGAAAAAGAACAAGGAAATCGAAAACATTAAATTGTCACTAAAAGGCCAGCATGAAGCCCTTGCAAAAAAGAGCGAAGAGTTCGACAAGCTCCGCCTAGAAGTCAACAAGCAACTTGAGAACATTGCAGGAATGACGGCCCAGGAGGCCAAGTCCCAGCTTGTAGAGGCGATGAAGGCCGAGGCTCGCTCAGAAGCACAGGCATTTATCAACGACACAATAGACGAAGCACGCCTCAACGCTGCAAAAGAAGCAAAAAGGATAGTGATAAACACAATCCAGAGGACAGCGACAGAGACTGCAATTGAGAATGCAGTAACGACATTTCCCATCGAAAATGACGAAATCAAGGGACGCATAATTGGCCGGGAAGGTAGAAATATCAGGGCCCTCGAAGCTGCTACCGGAGTTGAAATCGTCGTTGACGATACCCCTGACGCCATCCTTCTTTCCGGCTTCGATCCTGTCCGGAGAGAGGTTGCACGTCTTGCCCTTCATCAGCTCGTAATCGACGGCCGCATCCATCCGGCCCGCATCGAGGAAGTTGTCACTAAAGTCCAAAAACAACTCGAGGACGAGATTCTCGAAACAGGCAAGAGAACCTGCATCGATCTTGGCATCCATGGTATGAGCATGGAGCTTGTGCGCCTCATCGGGAGGATGAAATATCGTTCATCATACGGACAGAACCTCCTTCAGCACTCACGAGAAGTGGCGAACATATGCGCCATTATGGCAGCCGAACTCGGGCTTAACATCAAGGCGGCAAAAAGGGCCGGACTCCTTCATGATATTGGGAAAGTATCTGAAGAGGACCCGGAGCTTCCTCATGCACTGCTCGGCATGAAACTCGCCGAGCAGTATAAAGAAAAGCCGGAGATCTGCAATGCCATAGGAGCACATCACGAGGAGATAGAGATGACATCTCTCATTGCTCCTATCGTAATGGTTGGAGATGCCATCTCCGGCGCACGTCCGGGAGCGCGCCGCGAAGTCATCGAATCTTACATCAAGAGGCTCAAGGGGATGGAGGACCTTGCCCAGGCTTATCCGGGTGTCACCAAATCATATGCTATTCAGGCCGGTCGTGAGCTCAGAGTCATTGTCGGTGCAGATCAGGTCACAGACGATGAGGCCGCCTCTCTATCCGGCGAAATTGCCAAAAAGATCCAGGATGAAATGACTTACCCCGGGCAGGTCAAAATCACAGTTATACGTGAGACCCGCTCTGTAGCATTTGCCAAGTGATGCTAAGAAAAAATATAATATGCCTTGTCTCGGCCATTCTCGGCGCCGCCACCGTTTTTGCTCAGCTTCCTACGGGACCTTCGGTGCGCTGGAGTGTTGAGCCTTCAGAAGATGGACTCACAATAACAGGTACTATCGGAGAGGGGCTTCATATTTACGACACCTCCAACGAGTACAACCCTACTGAAGTTGAGTTCACTTCTCTCGGAAGTTGCTCAGTTGAAGGCAACTTGGAGGAAAGGAGCGAAGGCAAGGATTTCGACGGAGAGAGAGGTTTTGAGGGGAAGGCCGTCTTTTTCCAGAAGCTTTCCGGAAGCGGCGAAGTAAGCGGGATTATCCACTGGCAAGCCTGCAACGACCAGATGTGCGGGATGCCTGAAGAATATGAATTCACCGCCTTTATTGGGCCTTCAGAAGCCTCAGTTGGGACTGCGATTGAGGATCCAGATGAGGATAGAAGCAGTAAAGCTGGTCTCTGGGCTCTAATAATAGAAGCGATTCTTTGGGGATTTGCGATGCTTCTGACTCCATGTGTGTTCCCCATGGTTCCGATGACCGTATCATTCTTCCTTAAGAATTCAGGCACTCCGGCCGAGGGCAAATTCAAGGCCTTCATGTACGGAGTCTTTATTGTCCTTCTCTATACAGTCCCGATTTCTGTCATTATCCTTCTCACAAGGCTCATCGGAGGTGATGCTGTGACTGCGGATATTTTCAATTGGCTCTCGACCCACTGGCTCCCGAATATCATCTTCTTTATAGTATTCATGGTATTCGCCGCATCCTTCTTTGGAGCTTTTGAGATTACCCTCCCCTCTTCATGGTCGACAAAATCCGATTCAAAATCAGGCTCCAAGGGTCTTGCAGGGGTCTTTTTCATGGCACTGACTCTTGTTCTTGTATCCTTCTCTTGCACAGGGCCTATCGTCGGCAGCGTCCTTCTGAAATCGACTCAGGGAGAGTTCTGGACGCCAATGGTGACAATGCTTGCCTTCTCTGTAGCTTTCGCAATTCCTTTCACTATCTTCGCTCTCTTCCCCTCACTGATGACGAAGATGAAAAGCGGCAGCTGGCTCAATTCAGTGAAGGTTGTTCTCGGATTCATCGAAGTTGCCCTCGGCTTTAAATTCCTTTCTGTCGCCGACCAGACTTACGGTTGGGGTATTCTCGACAGGGAAATATATCTCGCCATATGGATTGTCGTATTCTCAATGCTGGGTTTCTATCTGCTGGGAAAATTGAGGTTCAAATACGATGATAAGCTTGAGCACATCTCTCTGACAAGGCTTTCCCTTGCAATCGCAGTATTTTCTTTTGTTGTCTATATGATACCAGGAATGTTTGGAGCTCCTCTGAAAGCGCTTTCCGGCTATCTCCCTCCGATTGAAACGCAGGACTTCGTAATAGCGAATTATGCCGAAGGACAGGGCTCATATGATGTTCTTCCCAAGGCTACGCTCGATCGGGAAGATCTCAAACTCCCCCACAATCTTGGCGGCTATTTCACCCTTGAAGAAGGACTTGCTGAGTCAAAAGCAACCGGCAAGCCGGTCTTTGTGGACATCACAGGAAAAGGCTGCACCAACTGCCGTGAAATGGAAGCGAGAGTATGGAGCGATCCTGAGGTGCTTTCAAGGCTTCGCGAACGCTTCGTAATTGTTGCACTCTACTGCGATGACCATTCTCAGGCTCCCGAGAGCGAGTGGATTACAACGGGAAGCGGCAAGATCCTCAAAGAATGGGCAAAAATCAATTCTTATATTGCAAGGACCCGCTTTAGTGCAAACGCGCAGCCCACCTACATTCTTCTCAACCCTGACGGCGAGATAGTTGCTACAAGGAACTACAATCTTGACATCCCCTCGTTCGTAAAATTTCTCGACAAGGCGCTATAAAAGATTGCTGCGATGTCTGGAAGCCTTGAATAGCTTCATCTTTGCATCATAAATCACTCTTTCTTCCTGAGGGAGAGCTGTTTCCAGAAATCTTTCCCAGATATAGCCGACTGTCTGGGCAGATGGATGGACCATGTCTTCTGCATAGAAGCGGTAGTCCCTAAGCTCGTCCATGACTATCTCGTAAGAAGGAAAATACTCACAGCTTTCCGGGAACTCCCTGCAGAGAGAATCGACAGCAAGAAGAAGCGTAGACTTACTGATTTGGTTTAGATGGGCACCGTCAGCAAGATGACGGACAGGGCTGACTGTGAAGATAAATTCTTTGTCCTGATTCCTCTTTATCATCCTTGAGAGGATACCGAAGACTTTCTCTTCATCCAGACGATAGCGGGTAAACTCTGCTGCCGGTCTTTTTAGACAGTTTGCCACTGTTTCCCCGGTCTCATTAAAACGGAAACACCATGCTGTACCAAGAGTGATAATAACTTTAGAGCTTCCTTTCCAACAAGCGGAAGCATCTGAAAGAGAAGCATTTGCATTTTCAAGAAACTCCGATGAAGTGCTCCGGGCAAAAGAAGTATGATGGCTGAAAGAACATATCTTTCCTGCATTCGCACCCATCTCAACACACTCCTCTTCTGTAAAGAGCGCCCCGCTTGAGAGCCTTGAAATAGCATTCGATAGCGATACGGGATTATAAAGCGTCCCGAACGGGTTGACACAAACGTCAAATCCAGCCTCTTCCATCTTCTCCCCAATATTGTCAGCAAAACAACTCCCAAGAACAACAATTGAGTCCTTATAACTGATTCCAATCCTAAGTCTCTCTATATCAACAGGTGTCTGCAATTTCATAATTTCCGAGTTTTATGCGAAGTTAGAATTATTTAGGGAATAGTCCCAATTTTTAGTAAATTTGCATAACTAAAAGACATGATATATGCGTCTATCGTCAAGATTTATCATTATTTCTCTTCTTATGCTGCCCACCGCCATGTCAGGGCAGGATATAGGTGATTTTTTTGGAAGATTTTTCGAAAAGCCTGAGGTTAAGACAGATAATTCTGAAGTAAAGCTGGATTATAATGTCCATATGGACTACGCCTTTGTCAATAATGAGTTTGACCGAAGCTACAGTTATTACATCCCGTCAGGGACGATTGCAGCGGTGAGGGTGACTCCGTACATAGGGCTGAAAATAGACCGCGGAGACATGGGGAAGCACCGGATTATGGGCGGAATAGATATCATGAAAAACTTCGGAGAGAATCCAATTTCATGGGGCGTAGAAAATGATCCGAATCTTGAAAATTTAGCCCTTTTCAGAGAGATAACCCTATGGTATCAGTATACCCGAAAATTCGGAGGGACAACATTCAATATGGCCGCCGGTGTATTTCCGAGACACCTTTGCGGAGGCAAATACACAACGGCCGTGTTTTCAGACGGAGTCAGATTCTTCGATAACAACGCCGAAGGACTTCTTATGAAATGGAATAGGGAAAAATCAAATTACGAGGTCATCCTGGACTGGAACGGTCTGATAGGAGTGGACAGGAGGGAGGAGTTCAACATTCTCAGCTATGGAGAATGTTACCTTAAAGACTGGCTTCAACTTGGATGGCAGGGCATGTTCCACCATTATGCCAACAGTGCTGCCGCACGAGGAGTAGTTGACGATCATATGCTCAATCCTTTCTTGACCTTCAACTTTGCGAAAATGACCTCGATGCAAGCGCTAAAGTTATCTGTCGGCCCTTTCCTTTCGTATCAAAGGGACAGGCGATATGAAAACTACACCACTCCACGTGGCGCTGACTTCGTATTGACCGCAAAAAAATGGGATGTAGGACTTCGCTATGAGTACTACTACGGAGATGACATAATGCCTCTCTACGACATGACAGATGCTGCCGGAATCAAGTATGGATCAAATCTTTACTTCAGGTCCGGAGCATGGAGGATTTCAAAGGACGGCTCCTCTTCATATTATCAGAATGCCGAATTATTCTGGGAGCCACAAATAGCCGAATTCGTTCATATCAAACTCAGCGCCATCGCCCACATAAATCAGGAATACCTTGGATGGCAGCAACTTCTCATCATCAACTTCGACTTAGATGCTCTTCACAGCCATAAGGCGGGAAAGCCTTCTGTCAAGAAACAGCCCCAAAAATCCAAATATTTCCTGTAATATAATGAGAGCTAAGATATTACTTATAGCATTAGCGGCTATCACCGCTTCTTGCTCTTCGCCTCTTAAGGACGGAGAGTACAAGCTTACGCTTCTTACGACAAACGACGTCCATGGCCACTTTTTCGATTCTACCTATGTCGGCGGCGGCCTTTCCAAGTCTCTTATGGCCGTCCACCATCTTGTAGACAGCGTTCGTCAAGCAGAAGGAGCTGACAATGTGATACTTGTAGACGCAGGAGACTGCCTTCAGGGAGACAACGCAGCATACTATTTCAATTATGTTGACACTACGTCCAAACACGTTTGGTCAAGGATAGTCGACTATATGGATTACGATGCCTGCGCTTGGGGCAACCATGACGTGGAAACCGGCCATCCCGTCTATGACAGGGTATTTGCGGACCTACAGAAAGACGGCATCCCCCTCCTTGCAGGAAATGCTGTGAGAAATGATAACGGAAAAACATACTTCCCCCTTTATACTGTAGTTAAGAGGGCCGGCTTAAAAATCGCAATCCTTGGCTACACGAATGCCAACATCAAGGCATGGCTGAGCGAGAATATTTGGAGCGGCATGCACTTCGTTCCCATCATGTCCCGCTGCCAAGAGGACGTCGATATGGTCAAGAAGAAAGAAAAACCTGATGTCGTTATCATCGCCATGCATAGTGCTACCGGAAAAGGCGACGGCTCAATCCTTGAAGCCGAGGCTATGGATGTTTTCAAAGGGGTAAAAGGAATCGACTTTGTCGTTTGCTCCCATGACCACCGACCTTTCACAACTCAAAATGACACAATGGCCCTTGTCAACTCCGGAAGCCACTGCCGTTACCTCGGACACGGGACCATGCAATTCAAGGTAGAAAAGGGCAAAATTGTGTCCAAATCATTTGATACTGAGCTTATTCCAGTAAACGCAGCGAATGTTGACCGGAAGATGAGGGATAGTTTCCATGACGACTTCTCAGCTGTAAAAGCATTTACCCTTGAGGAAGTCGGGCAGTTGAAGTCCGATCTTCTGACCCGCGATGCCTATAAGGGGATGAGCGACTACATCAATCTTATTCATACCCTCCAGATCAGTTGCTCCCCTGCCCAAATATCATTTGCCGCTCCGCTTACCTACAACGGATCTGTCAAGGCAGGAACTCTTATCTATAATGATTTATTTACAATTTATCCGTTTGAGAATCAGCTCTTTGTAATCAAGATGACTGGGGAGGAGATAAAAAAATATCTCGAATTCAGCTACGACAACTGGATACAGACTATATGTAAAGCAGACAATCATGTCCTAAAAATCCAGCCCTACGACGACCCTAGAACTGGCCAGAAGGGATGGTCGTTCATCAATCGGAGTTATAATTTTGACTCCGCTGCCGGAATCAACTACACGGTCGATGTCACAAAGCCTGCCGGAGAGAGAATATCCATTAGTTCAATGGCAAGCGGACAGCCTTTTGAAATGGGGGCAAACTACTATGTAGCAGTTACTTCCTATAGGGCAAGCGGCGGTGGCGGTCTCTTGAAAGGAGCTGGTGTAGATTCCGATAATATAGACGAGAGAGTTGTCGAGAGGTATCCGGAGATTAGGAATATTCTATACAATTACCTTATGGATATTGGCTCAATCGATCCCGCAGTGACAGGAGATCCCTATAGAATAGGCTCGTGGAAATTCATACCCGAAAAGCTAGCTTCCCCTGCACTTGAAAGAGACATGAACCTTCTTTTCGGAAAGAAATAACAACAGAAAATGCGTCACCCTAACGGCGGCGCATTCCTTTCATCTGCTGCATGAGGTTTCCCGTCATTGCACTCTTCATGACCTTGCGGGTGCCCTCGAACTGCTTCAGCAGCCTATTGACCTCGGGAAGCGACGTTCCGGAGCCGTCCGCTATCCTCTTCCGGCGGCTTCCGTTAATAATTTCAGGCCGCTCGCGCTCTTCCGGCGTCATGGAAAGAATTATAGCCTCAATGCTCTTGAATGAATCATTGTCGACATCGACGTCCTTGATAGCCTTTCCCACTCCGGGAATCATGGACGCGAGGTCCTTGATATTACCCATCTTTTTTACCTGCTGGATCTGCTCATAGAAATCCCAGAGAGTGAATTTATCCTTGGCAAGCTTTTTCTTGAGTTCCCTCGCCTGCTTCTCATCGAACTGCTCCTGAGCCTTCTCGACAAGGGTAACGACATCTCCCATTCCCAGAATGCGGTCCGCAATTCTTTCAGGATGGAAGACCTCGAGAGCCTCCATCTTTTCTCCGGAGGAGACAAACTTGATTGGCTTGCCTACTACTGCCTTTATTGAAAGTGCGGCACCGCCTCTGGTGTCTCCGTCCATCTTGGTGAGCACAACTCCGTCAAAATCGAGCCTGTCATTGAAAGCCTTGGCCGTCTCGACAGCATCCTGACCGGTCATTGCGTCGACGACGAAAAGCGTCTCTGTTGGCTGGACTGCCTGATGCAGGGCAGATATCTCGTTCATAAGCTGCTCATCGACGGCAAGCCGGCCTGCAGTATCGACGATAACAACCGGATAACCCTCGCTGCGCGCTTTTGATATAGCGTTTTTAGCTATACGTATCGGGTCTTTCTCCCCTTCCTCCGTATACACAGGGACCTGGATAGATTCACCAAGAACTTTCAGCTGCTCAATGGCAGCAGGGCGGAAAGTATCGCATGCAGCAAGAAGCACCTTCATTCCTCTCTTGCTCTTGATATGAAGCGCAAGCTTACCGGAGAACGTTGTCTTACCGGAACCGTTAAGACCGGCAACAAGAATCACTGCCGGATTGCCCTTGAGGTTGATGTCCTGGGCACTGGAGCCCATAAAGGCGGCAAGCTCGTCATGGACAATCTTAACCATCATCTGCTGGGGCTTTACGGCAGTAAGGACATTGGCACCAATCGCCTTGTCCTTTACAGTGTTGCAGAACTCCTTTGCAACCTTATAGCTAACATCGGCGTCAAGAAGGGCCTTCCTGATATCTTTGACCGTCTCGGCGACATTGATTTCAGTGATTCGTCCTTCTCCTTTTAGTATCTTAAAGGACCTTTCCAGTCTTTCGCTTAGATTTTCGAACATATAATTGCCATTTAGGAATGCAAATATAGCCAAAAAATGACTAACTTTGCAATGACACTTAAACAACGAGATTATGAAACACTTATCATTCAAGGAGAAACTCATCTCCGCCCTTCACGGTAGAAAGTCCAAACAACAGAAAAAACACACAGGCGCAATCAATTACGACGTGCCAAAGGAATCCTTGCCTGATATTGGTGAAAGGATTACCGGTTGGGTGGAAGAAAAACAGTTCGCTGACGAGTCGATTCGCTCGGTCGGAGATATTGCCGACAGCGTAGGTGTCGGAAGACAGTCTCTTGCGAGGTATTTTGCATTAGTTGTCAAGGAAGATCCCAGAACATGGATAGTCAGACTCAAGATAGATTTAGCAAAAGATATGCTGGTCCGATATCCGGATTGCTCCATGACCATAATAGGCGACTATGTCGGTTTCAGCGACAGGTCAAATTTTGCAAGGCAGTTTAAAAAGCACACGGGAATGACACCCGGGCGGTGGAAGGAAAAGAAACTCCTAGAGTCTGGAGAGGAACACATCAACCCCTTCAACATTGAAAAGGTGTGACACAGCATTGAATGCAGATGATTTTATGTCAAGATTGAGCTCCATCTCCGTCGGTAAATACGATCCGTTAGCTTCTCCATCGACATCCTCACAGCGGATAAAATCCGGAAGGTTATTATCCTCGATAGCAACAGAGAAGACAAAAGCGCCGCGGCTGTCTGTGGATACCGATTCTCCTGTTGAGAGAGCTACCTGAATGCCTGGAATAGGCTTGCCATTGTCCCTATCGAAAACGCCGCCCTTGAGGGTCAGAACATCGACTTCAAGAGCATCAGAGGAATCTTTTGTACATGAGAATAGTGGCAATACTAAGAGTGCCACTATACTGATTATCAACTTATTAAATCTTTTCATCCGGTCAAAATTTCCCGGTTCAGGTCACGTACGAGAGTGCAAATATACAAAAAATCTGTAATATGCAATTATTCAATATAAACCGGCTCACTAAAACCGGATCTGGCCGCCCCGCTCCTTGCTATGACGATATACGTTGTCCCTTTTGCCCCTACAAAAGAGAGTGAGTCTCCGCTTTTTACAATGGAAGCGTTCCATACAGAAGATGAAATAGAACTTCTGGTCAATTTCAGCACCACATAATTGTCGGCTCCTTGAACTTCGCTCCATGTTATCTTCTGCCCATCAACCCTGACTGAAGGAGCAGTCAGCTCCTTAGGTGTCTTGGAGAGAAAAGGAGTCAAAACCTCGTCCGGGTAGATAGTGGAACCGAGATACTTGTTGACTTCGCTCTTTCTGATAGAAGTAGTGTTGTACCAGAAGTTTCCGGGACATCCGCTCTTCCGGCAGAGATTCACTTGATATAGATATTCTGCAATATCTGTGAAATCCTCCTTTGTATTTTTAGTCCCGTACTTGTATGTTGCAAGACCGGGCATCAGAGGGACATTTCCATGCATCTCTATCCACTGAGGTAGGACTGTATCAAAATCTGCAAAGTCTCCTCTGTTGTGGTCCCAGTAAATCTGCGGCGTCAAGTAATCAATCGTACCTTGAGAGACCCAACGGTGGGGATCGGCATAAAGTTTTGTAGTATTTTCAAAACGACCGGCAGGAGAAACGCCGAAGACAGCCGATGGCTTGGCCTGATGGGTGACCTTCTGATATATCCGAATCATATCATCTATATTGCTGTAGCGCCACTCATCAAGACTCTTTCCCTCTGCATACAGATTATAGAGATTTGTATCATACCATGTATCCGCATCCGTCTGAAGGCCTGATGGATAGAAATAATCATCAATGTGGACACCGTCCACATCATATTTCGTCACTATTTCAGTAACAATACGGCCGAGGAATTCCCTCACTTGAGGAAGCCCCGGATTCCAATAATAATTGTTCTTATACGTCTGATACCATGAAGGGTTGGTCTTCATAGGATGGTCGCTGACCCTTTCAGCGCTTGCGGCTCCTATTCGAAGAGGATTGACCCAAGCATGAATCTCAAGGCCCATCGCATGCGCCTGCTCAACCGCATAGCCAAGAGGATCATATCCTGGGTCTTGTCCCTGCTTCCCGGTCAGAAGTACACTCCAGGGCAGAATATCCGACGGATAGATCGCATCAGCATTTGAAACAACCTGAAGCATTATCGCATTGCATCCGGCAGCCTTTACATCCTTTAGGAGGGAGAGCATTTCTGACTTCTGCACAGAAGCTGAAGCCCCTTTTGTCGGCCAGTCGATATTGGCAACCGTGGCGACCCAGGCAGCCCTGAACTCAGTTTCATATTTCACCGAATGCTTTGAAGGATTGAACTTATCACCATCCTCCGATGAAGTTTTGATCTTATCCGGATTGACAGTTCCGCACGAATAGAGTATGGCCGCAAATGCAGCGAGAAAGAGTATGGGAAGACGCTTCATGACTATTCTTTGTTATCATAAGTGGGCAAATTTATTAAATAATTTTCATAATTGTTGGGAAAAAGGAAAAAAGAAAGCATCTTTGCACTGATGAAAAAGTTGTATTTACTGGCGGCTACTGCCGCAATATCCATCGCAATCAATGCATCTGCTGAGGATTATTTGAAAGGCAAATTATTGACAATCAATCTTAAGGATGCTGTATCTGAGAGACACAAAGATTCGTTTGACATCTCTCTCAGCGGTCTTTCCAGGAACTCTTCTCTATCGCTCCTATCTCTTGAAAGGGCACTTGAGAAAGCATCTGATGACAAAAACATCGCAATGGTCTATATCAATACTGACCATTTCTCATCCGGCATGGCGGCGATGGAGGAAATCAGAGGCTGCCTCAGCAGGCTTAATAAGCCGGTAGTAGCATACGGGACTGATTTTGGTAACGGGAGCTATTATCTAGCGTCCGCTGCAGACAAAGTCTTCATGAATCCGGATGGAGAATGTGGCATTACAGGACTTTCTAGCACCCAGTTCTTTGTCAAAGACCTTCTCGACACCCTAGGAGTTGACATCCAGCTCATCCGCCACGGCAAGTTCAAGTCGGCCGGAGAGATGTACATCCGTAACGACATCAGCCCGGAGAACCGCCTCCAGTACAAGGAACTCCTAGGCTCTATATGGGGGTCTTTCATTGAGGAAATCTCCTCATCCAGAGGAATTTCCAAAGATGATATCGGTTCGTGGATTGATGGTCTTGAACTCTCTTCAGCTGAGGATATGCTTGAAAAAGGCCTTGTCGACGGCCTTAAATACCGTGACGAGATGGAGAAGTATCTCTGTCACATGTTTGGCGTCAAGGAGGCTTCCGAAGTCAAAACAGTCTCCATTTTGGAATACGCCTCCAAACTTGATGAAGGTCCTTCTTCCAAAAAGGTGGCAGTCTTATATGCAGATGGAGAAATTGTCCGTAACGGAAGCGGAATCGCAGGAGAAACCTTCTCGAAAGAGATAGCAAAGGTCAGGGCGGACTCTACCATAAAGGCAGTGGTTTTCAGGGTCAACTCTCCCGGCGGAGAAGTCGTCGCTGCCGAGATGATACGCCGTGAGATAGATCTGCTAATGAAAGACAAGCCGGTTGTGGCAAGTTACGGTGGCTACGCGGCTTCCGGAGGATACCTGATTTCTGCCGCCTGCAACAAGATTTTCACTGACAACTCTACCCTTACAGGCTCTATCGGCGTATTCGGAATGATCCCCTCTCTCGGGCGTGCAATAAGAAAGACCATCCACGTCAATCCGGTCAATATCGGGACAAATGAGCATAGTTCAATGGGGTCCGGGATGGTCCCCCTCAACGAAGAGGAACAGGCATGGTATCAAGAGAAAATTGAAGGTATCTATGACGATTTCGTCTCTGCCGTTTCCGAAGGAAGGTCAATGACAAAGGAGAATGTCGATTCTCTTGCTCAGGGACGCGTCTGGTCGGGAAAAGATGCCCTCCAAAACGGTCTTGCGGATGAACGGGGGTCTCTAATGGATGCCATCCGTTACGCTGCCGACCTTGCCGGGCTTGTGAAATACAAGATAGCCTCATACCCGGCAAATAAAGACATGAAAGAATCATTTCTTGAGATGATTACAGGAGAGAAACCTCAAGATGACGACCTTGTCCGTTCAATCGTTGGAAAATACTTTACTCCAGGATTCCACGTTATGGCGAGAATGCCCGAAATAAAAATAGACACCAAATGAAAAAACATTTATTAATCATATCGGCGCTGATTCTTGTGGTAGGCTTTTCCTCTGCAGCGCAGACTCAGGAAAAAAGAGACCTCCTCGATCGGATTGAGGAGATGGAAATAGGGCCCGGGAAGGTTCTTAAGCACGCCAGTAGAGAATATAAAATTGTCGACTTCAGTCTTCTGGGAAACCTAGGATACGGCCATACCCATGTGAGCTCGCCCTCATTTTCGTCGTCCTTCTCACGCTCATGGGAGTTCTTCCTAAACATTGTCAATCTCAGTATTAATCCCACTAAATGGCTGTCCCTGGATGTCGGTGGAGACTTAAAATATGACTCCTTCTGGTCCTCTGGATACAAATATTTTACTCTGGACGATGACAGATACCCACAAATTGCTTCACTTTCCGAGACAGACGCGGACGCAATCAACAACATAATATCTCGACTTTCTGTCTTATCCATTTCACTGCCCGTCACACTCGGTCTGAATTTCAGCGGAATAAACCTTAGGGGCGGGGCGGAATTCTTTTGGCCGATTCAGGGTAAAAGCGCGTTCACTCAGACAAGAGTTCAAACAAATGATGGCTGGACCACTTCTCGCCAGTGGAAAGCAAAGACAGAGAAATTCTCGATGAACTATATGGCAGCCATCTCGTGGGAAGGGCTTGGCCTATATTTCAAGTATTACCCCAAGCCGCTTGTACCATCTTCTAGTAACGCCACCTTCAATTATTGGACGATAGGAATAGTCTCTGGATTTTAATCAATCATAAGTAGATGAAATCCAGAATCTTGATCTCATTTTCTCTTGCGGCGCTTTCGCTGTGCCTGTCATCCTGCAAAGGCGATGTCTACTCTGAGATAGACTCTGCTTGCAGGGAATGCTTTCCAGAAGATCAACCCGGAGCAGCGGTACTTATTCTCTCTGGGGACAAAATCATTTTCGACAAAGGCTATGGTATCTCTGACTTGGGGACAAAGGCCGCTGTGTCCGGAGAGACTATGTTCAATGTCGCATCCATCTCCAAACAGTTCACTTCAGTCGCTGTCCTTCAGCTCGCATCTGATGGTAAGCTTTCCCTAGAAGACAGTCTCTCAGAATACTTTCCAGAATACTCAGATCCTCTATGGAATAAAGTCAGAATCAAGCACTTACTCTCACACTCGTCAGGCATCCCCGATGCAAGAGGAGCAATGCCAAAAGAGCGTAAAATCACTGCTGACGAAGCCGTTGCCCTCGAGTATCTGGATACTCTCAATTACCTGCATTTCGATCCTGGTACAGAGTATGAATACATCAATCCCACTTTCGTCCTTCTTGGACGCCTTGTCGAGATGATAAGCGGTGAACCCTTCACTGACTATGTCAAAGAGCATATTTTCATTCCCGCAGGAATGGAGAAGACTTGCTACTTCTCACCCGATGCAAAGATTGATGAGATGGCGCATGGATACGAATATTCCGATGTTGACAATATGCCTGAAGAACGTATTGCAGGTGACTCGAAAGGTGTAAAGGATTGGTACGAATACGATTACGGCGAAGAAACCTTTTTTGCTACAAGACCGGACGGAGGCATCTACTCCTCTACCCATGAATTTGTCAGTTGGGAAAAGGCCTTAAGAGAATCCCTTGAAGGGAAAGAAGGAGCAATCCTTCCTTCCGAATATCTCAAGGTCGCAATGACTCCTCACACCAAAGTCTCTGCGAGCCCATGGAGCGACTATCAGAACCGCCCCGACACATGGTACGGCTATGGCTGGTTCATAGAAGGCAACAATCTTGTAGATAATTATTTCTCTGACGCCAATGACGTATGGATCTACCATACTGGAGACAACGGTGGTTTCAAGGCACTAGTTGCCAGAAATCCCTCGAAGGAGATAATGATAGCTATTTTCGCCTGCCGCGCCGACTGGGACAGATATGCCCTCTGGAAAAAGATAGCCGCACTACTTCAGTGATTGTGAATTAATAACCCGCATAGGCAAAGCGGCCTATAGCAACGGGGCAGCCTGACGAATAAGCCACTGGGGAAAACGTTGATACCATTTCCAAGACTTGACTTCGTCGAGAGTGATTTCTTTACTCAAGAGGAGGTCATTCTCGAAGATAGCTTTACATTTCAAAGCAAGTTCCTCATCATAAATGTAAGCATTATCCTCATAGTTGAGCGAGAAACTGCGATTGTCTATATTCGCAGTGCCGACACTTGAAAGATAATCATCGGTAACAAATGTCTTAGAATGCATAAATTCTCCTCCACGAAGGAAAATTCTGACTCCGGATTGAAGGCATTGACTGAAAAAAGATTTATTGGCTGGCCCCATAAATATATTGTCGGCTTTTGCAGGTAACATCACGCGGACATCTACTCCGCTGCGCGCAGCGGCTTTTAGGGCAGATAAGACAGGCTTGGATGGAACGAAATAAGGCGTCTGGATATAAAAGTAGTCTTTTGCGTGCAAAAGAGCCCACTGATAACTTGTTTCAATAGGATGGAAATTTAGGCCCGGCTCGTCAGAGATAATTTGAATGAGTTTCCCATCGGGCTTCTTCTCCGCCTCAGGAAAATAAAATGGATATGGCTCATCCCTCTTCCCTCCGGAAATAATCCATGAGTTCAGAAATATCAATTGAAGAGATGCCACTGCATCTCCTTCAATACGAAGGTGGGTGTCCCTCCACTGACGAAAATAATGGTCATTGATGTTCATTCCTCCGGTATAGCCGATTTTGCCGTCAATTACAAGAATCTTACGATGATTCCGATAATTCAGCTTACTCAAAAAATCCATCACCAAGCGGCGTACACTGGTAAAACGAATAACCTCAACGCCACTCTTCTTCATACTCATATAGTAGCGGTGACCTATAGGGAAATTGGCTATATTCTCATTGATAAACTTGACCTTCACACCTTCCTTAGCCTTTTTTATAAGCATATCTCTGATATCACGGCTGCCTTTGTCAGCACCGAAATGGAAGTACTCCAGGTTGATGGACTCTTTGGCATTTTCAAGGTCTTGAAGAAGGAGTTCGTACTTGCGCTTACCGTCAGTAATGATTTCCACGTTATTATTTCCAGAAACACTGCCCTGAAAGCTCCCTGCTATAATCTTAGAGAAGGCTTGATAAGCTGAATCAATTTCCTCGAGGGCTGGATTGTCAAACAATTTTTGCTGGAGAGAGTCATCTACTTCTGCAAGAAATTCCTCGAAGAATCTTCGGTGCTTCTTCTCAATCGACCAATGCGGACGAAGATTCAGAACAAGAAGGACGATAACAAACAGACCAAGCATAATATGCCAGAATTCCTTGTTCGTTACGTTACCACCTTTAAAAACAAAGAAGAAAAGGATTATGACTATACCTGCAATAAGAAGTAGAGAAACAAGCAGTTGTATAATATTATTTCGCATACTGCAAATATAAGAATAAATACCTCCTGAAGAACAGACGCATAATACACGTGAATATCCAAATGGTGAAAATAAATGGTCAAGGTTGCTATATCGCGAGTGAGGGAAGTATAAAGGCATTTAGTGCAGCCATCGCATGACGATAGTCCCGCTCTGCATCCAATGTCGCCTCAAGGGTCTCATAATAGAGGTCTGTTTCGACCAGATAATCAACCATAGATATTTCACCCTTTGAAAGAGCCGAGAAAAGATATCCGCGACTATCAGTCTCAAGAAGAGATTGCCGCATCATCTCCGAATTATCTTTCATCGAAAGGGCTTTAGTGTATTGGCTCTGTAAATAGAAATAGAACTCCTTCTCTGTGGCACTACGCCTCTCTGATGCTGCATCAGCCCTTGCTTTGGACTGTCGCACTTTGTTTCCGGCGCTCCATAGAGGAATATTTACCCCAATTGTCACACCGCGAAACTTCTCCCCTGTCCTAATCTCACTCATATAGCCTACAGCCAATTCCGGAAGGACAGAAGCCTTATCGATTGCGACTTGACGGTTTTCAAGTTCTACTTGCTTCCTTACATATCCAATCATAGGACTCCTGTCAGAAGCTTCTTCAAACCATATCTCAAAGTTATCCGGAATTGTATCGTCAATGTCATAGGTAATTGCATCAAAGTCGATCTCCTTCCCTCCATTCAGAGCGCGCAAAGATGACAGCAACACCCGTCGCTCCGCTTCGGCACGGTTGATCTGCCCTCGGATGGATGTCAGATGGATTTGCGCCTTATTGAGATCTAGAACTGTCGATTCGCCGACCTTTAGCCGTTTCTTATAGGAATCCACAAGTGCGACAGATTGCTCAAGATGGCCGCGCTGCTCCTCCAGGACAGAATTCCAGTAAACCAGATCGATACAAACTTGCTGGGCTTCAAGAAGAACAGCTTGACACTCAGTCTTATACTTAAGCGACGAGAGCTCAATGATACCGCTGGCCTTGTCACCTTTCATTCCGGTTATTGTAGGAATATCGAAAGACTGAGTGACTCTCAGATCGTGTCGGCCTCCAATGTTCTCCGCCCCCCAAAGGTAGTTGAATTCAACTTCCGGATTAGCCGGTAGGGCTTCGGATCGAGCCTCAAGTTTTTCAGCCTCCATTTCTGCCGCTGCGGCTTTGAGACGTGGATTGTTTTGACCGATCTCCATCAGAATAGTCCTGACAGAACTTTGCGCGTGGCCGCCGCATAGGGTAACTATCAGCAGCAGTATTGAAAACATGATACGTTTCATGATCTTTTTTTTGTAACAAGATACATTACAGGGATTACAAAGCCGTTAAGAAGGGTGGCAGATATCAGACCTCCAAGAATAACTTTAGCCATTGGCGACTGAATTTCATTGCCCGGCAGATCGCCACCCAAAGCAAGCGGAAGAAGGGCAAGGGCGGAGGTCACTGCGGTCATCAGTATTGGATTAAGACGATCCAGAGAGCCGGACATAACTGTCTCGAAGGGGGAAAAGCCCTTGGATGAAAGGATGTTGTACTGGTCAATGAGCAGCATTCCGTTGCGCGTTGCGATACCAAAAAGAGAGATAAAACCGATAATCGATGGGATACTCATTATGCCATTACCAGCATAGATTGTAAAAATACCGCCAATCAGTGCGAGAGGCAGGTTCAAAAGCACAATAAGGCTCTGTCTGACATTTTTGAATGTCCCGAAAAGGAGCATAAAAATGATAAAAATGCTGAATATACCGACGAGGGCGATAGTCTTTGAGGCCCGCTCTTCACTTTCGAACTGGCCGCCATATTCTATTCTGTATCCTTCCGGGATTATAACATGACCAGCTATCTCTTTTTTAATTGCAGAAACGGCCTTGGTGAGTTCTCCTCCCGTAGCATTACAGGAGACAACGAGTTTTCGGCTAAGATTCTCACGGTTTATTGTACTGGGCCCGGCAGAGGATACCACTTCTGCGACGTAGCTTAAAGGGACTTTTTTTCCATCAGGGGTATCCAACATAATATCAGCAATACTCTCCCCTGTCGAGCGGGCGCCGTCTTTCACTTTGAGTGTCAGATCAAAGGACTTATCGCCTTCATAGACAGTCGAGACCCGCTCGCCTTCGAGGGCGACTCGTATGAATTCCGCGAACTGCGGCAGTGGAATCCCGAAGCGGGCAAGCATCTGACGTTTTGGAACTATATGGAGTTCAGGTCTTTCCACCTGCTGCTCGACATTGATATCTGCAATCCCTTCAACTCCGGAAATTGCCGTTTTAATCTCTTGGCCGAGAGAATACATACGATTTAGGTCAGTACCAAAGATTTTTATGGCAATATTCGACTGCGTCCCCGAGAGCATTGCATCTATCCGATGAGATATCGGACCGCCTATTTCTATGTTAACGCCTGGAAGGACAGACAGTCTCTCGCGAAGGTCATCTGTCAACTGTTTTCGGGTTCTTCCCTTCAACTCATAAGGACATTCAAACTCAGAACAATTGACACCGAAGGCATGCTCATCGAGTTCCGCACGGCCGGTCTTGCGACCGACAGTGATAATTTCCGGGATACCCATAAGTATCTCCTCCGCCTGTCTTCCAAGTCGGTCGGATTCTTCGAGAGAGATTCCAGGAGTGGAACTCATGGCGATTGTAAATGAGCCTTCATTGAATGCGGGGAGAAAACTTCGTCCGAAAGAGAAAAACATTGCCAGTGCCATTATTAACAAGCCGGCAAAGACACCAAGAACAATCTTTGTATGGCCAAGCGCCCACTTCAGCGATGCCTTATACACCTTTTTCAGCCACGCTGTCACCGGGGAATCATGATCTCTTCCCACCAAGCCATCAGCCTTCGAGGTCATATCATGTGACAGCAGGTATGAACTGAGTACAGGAGTCACCGTAAGAGCAACCAGCATAGAGGCGATTAGCGAGATAATGAAAGCTATGCCAAGCGGTTTCAGCATCCGCCCCTCCATACCTGAGAGGAAAAAGAGAGGGAGAAAGCTCGCAATGATGATAAAGGTAGAATTGAGCATCGGCATCCTGACTTCCTTGGAAGCATCGTAGACAACCTGCAATACATTCTTCTCCCCGGGTTTGGCCCGTGCTTCCCTAAGCCTCTTGAAGACATTCTCAACATCTACTATAGAGTCGTCAACCAAAGAACCGATTGCGATTGCGATTCCGCCGAGGCTCATAGTGTTGATAGTCAATCCACAAAAACGAAAAACAATAAGGGTAATGACAATGGACAGCGGAATTGACAGAAGAGAAATAATTGTTGTTCGCCAGTTCATGAGGAAGATGAGAAGTACAAGAACAACAAAAATGCTTCCTTCAATAAGAGATTTCTTCACATTTCCGATAGAGCCTTCTATGAACCGCGACTGGCGGAATATCTCAGAGTTGACCTTTACATCCCTTGGCAGCCCTTCTGATATGTCATTCAGTGCATTTTCCAGATTGTCCGTCAGGTCCAGGCTATTGGCATTGGGTTGTTTAGTGACAGTCAGAATCACCGCAGGCTTGCCATCGTTCGAGGCGACACCGAGAATTGGCGTCTTTGGTCCGACCTGCACATCAGAAACAGCTTCAAGAGTGACCGGAGCTCCCGATAGGGAAGTTTTCACAACAGCCTTTTTCAACATTTCAATGTCGTCTGTCGAGAGAATTCCCCGGACAATGTATTCATTGCCCCACTGGTAAAGCGTACCTCCGGAAGCATTCTGGTTCATACCTTTGACAGCATAGATAATCTCATCCAGCGATACACCATAGTGGCGCATACGCGATGGATCCATCAGAATCTGGTATTCCTTGATATCACCACCGATAACAGTCACCTGCGCGACACCGCCTGCGGAAAGAAGCCTTGGCCTGATAGTCCAGTCCGCAAGGGCCCTGAGATCCTGCATGGAGGTAGTGTCTGCTGTGAGACCGATTATCATCAACTCTCCGAGGATTGAAGCTTGTGGAGCAAGGGTCGGACGGCCGGCGGTCTCCGGGAGATCATCCCCTACCATTGCAATCTTCTCACTGACGATTTGACGAGCTTTGTAAATATCTGTTCCCCAGTCGAATTCAACATTTACTATTGAAAAACCCGTACTGGACGATGAGCGAACGCGACGGACACCTGCTGCGCCGTTAATGGCAGTCTCTATCGGAAAAGTTATCAATCGCTCCACTTCTTCTGGGGCCATTCCATCTCCTTCTGTCATTACCACTACCGTCGGAGCGTTGAGATCAGGGAAGACATCGACCTCGCTGTGAATTGCAGAGTATACTCCTGCAATCAGACAGAGCATAGCTATAACAAGAACGACCATCCTGTTATTGAGGGAGAAACGGATAATTCCGCTAAGGAATCCGCTCTCATGTCTGATTTGTTCCATAGGTCTAATGATTATGGGTATGCCCTACAGGAGCTGAAACAGTCCCGGCCAATTTCACATGAATTGCACCATCCACAACGATAACTTCGCCTTCAGAAAGTCCTTTCTCCACGCATACGCGTTCTCCATCCGAACCTCCAAGAGAGACTTCTCGCTTCAAGAAATCACCGTCTTCATCCTGCACATAGACATAATGGACTCCCTGGTCTTCAACTACTGCTCCAAGCGGAACAGCAATCGCCTGTTCACTTTCCGAAGTCAATAGATAGACATCCACATAAGACCCCGGCACCAGTTCTCCCCTATTGTCGAATTCGAAGATCACCGGGATGAAGTAATCGCCATCAGAAGTTCTACCATAGCTTGTGAGCGATCCAGCAAGTTCTTTGAGCCGGAATACCTTGTCGCTATAGGATGTTGTGAAATTGGCATCGCGTATCTGGCCCATTTTCCCATAATACTTTTCGGAAAGATCCGCTCTTAGACGAAGCCTGCGATTCCGGCTCACAGAAGCAATCTGAGAGCCTGTTTCGACATAATCGCCATTTTTGACTTTTAGCTCCTTGACAAAACCTGAAATCGGTGATGACACCACAAGACCTCCGGAAGAAGCACCACCGGAAGAGAGTGCCTCGTATTCCGCCTTTGCATATTCATATTCGAGTCTGCTCTTATCCAAGTGGGACTCGCTCACTATATTGTCCTCATACAGTTGAAGATCGCGCTCATACTCTTTCTGGGCAGTTTCATAGGTTATCCTTGCTTTAGAGAGCTTGTCGCCAGACCCTATTTCCCGTGATGAAATAGTTGCAATACGGGCGCCTTTCACGACGGCAGATCCCTCAGATAGATTACTCAGAGTGATAATTCCATCGCTTTTAGCGACAACCGTCGCTTCATCTCCCGTAGAAGACTCTATTTGTCCTCCAGTATGTATGACTTCATGGAATTCACCAGCTTTTACGACATCAGTCTTTATACCCAGTATCGCCTGACGCTCATCGCTGATGACGATTCCCTTTTCAGCGGCAAGTCCTTCCGATTGCTGATGAGAATGCTCATGATTCTCATTATTATTGGGATGGCTACACCCATTTATCATGGCACAGACCGCCATGATTGGAAAAATAATTTTTTTCATATTCTGTTGATTCGTTGCTCATTGTCAATATAATACAAATCACTCCGCCTGCTAAAAACAAGCGGATATGAACGGAAACAACTGAGTATCAACAGTTAATTCTCCAAGAGAGAATTGGTATTGAAGAGAAAGACTTGGCTGGATGATGGTATCTTGGAAATGTTCTAAATTCGTCTCCATTAGGAGTAGAAATTACCTCAACTGAGATAGGGGCCAGCACAGGCCAAGCCAAATATTGATCTTCGTCCTGACAGTACTTTTCACTCGTGATGCAATGAGATTCCTGCTCCTGATGATTTGCATCTGAATGATTAGTATGCTCATCATTATAGCGATGGTCCTCAATACATTCCTCCTGAACGAGACAGAGTAAAGCCTGGTGATGATGATGGGGCACAACTGTTATAAACAGGACCATCAGCATCGCCAGCAGATCGAACACTGTCTCAATCTTTCTCATACAGAAAGAGTTTATTTCTTCTCGTACGGGATTCCTCTTCTCTGCAGAGAGGTCTGAATCTTTACGAAGGAATTATGAGGCTCTTTGAGGGCGAACCTCTTTCCAAGAACGCGGAGAAGGGTATCGGGGTTTTTAACCCTTAGGCTGTCCATGAGCAGAAGAGTATTCTCTGACGAAACAACGATACTCTCACCTTTCCCCGGGTCCTCATCCCAGCCTAAACGGGCAAGAATAAACTTCCCATCTTCGACTTTCGCCGAGATACTGTACTCATTGCGCTTAAAATATGTCGCTTCCGGGACATTCCCGTTCCACACGACAATTATCTCTGGAGACCTCTTTTTCTTGGTGTCTGACTTTGCCATAATAAACTATTGTTAATGTTAATTATTTCCGCCGGTAAATATAAGAATATTAGGTGAATAAAGAAATAAGACTGTTGATCTTTGTCAGACGCTATAGCATTTTTGCCGTATCACATGCAACCTATCGCACCTATTTGGGAATTAAGTGATGGTGAAATAATAACCTGCAACATTTTTTCAACTCAAATTCATAATAATTGTTCTTTTCTTCAGAGCAATTATGTAAATTTGCAACTTCTTATGGATAAAAAAACCATTCATGTTATAGAGGATGAAGACCTCCAGAAACTCCTTGGATTAAAGGGGAGTTTGGGGTTATGGCTTTCAAGAAAGATCTTAAAGATCTTGGAAATCGACAAAGTGAATCGGATTCAGGCCAAGTATCCAACCGACAAAGGTGCGGATATGTCCGATAATACCTTGAAAGAGATAGGTGTTTCTTACGAGTTACCACAGGATCAGCTTGAGCGGATTCCTCTTGAAGGAGGGTTCTTCACCGTTTCAAATCACCATTTCGGCAGCATAGACGGACTTATCCTCAATTCAATTGTAGGAAGGCGCAGACCGGATTTCCGTATACTCACTACTTTCATGCTCACGATGATTCCCGGTCTTCGCGACAGTTTCATCCCCGTCGACAATTTTTCATCAGGCGGTAGCAAAAGCATTTCCGGCATTCGTTCTGCCCTCAGCCACATCGCTGATGGTAGACCGCTGGGGTTCTTCCCAGCAGGAGAAGTCGCCACATGGCAAAAAGGGAAGAACCGGACGGCCATAGGAGATGGAAAGATTGTCGAAGACATCCCATGGGCGGAGAATATCATAAAACTGATCAAAAAGTCATCTCTCCCTGTAATTCCCATCTATTTCGAGGGAGAGAACTCCAAGATGTTCCACATCCTTGGACGAATACATCCACGCCTTCGGACTATCCGTCTTGTCCATGAGATGTTCAACAAAAGAGGAGCTACAGTGAAAGTCCGAATCGGGCAGCCTATAACGGCTACAGAAATGGATGGATTCGATATCCCCTCTCTCGGAAAATACCTTAGGAGCCGGTGCTATGCGCTGCAGGCTCAGTGCATAACCCCGACTTCTACTTCACAGGACTCCACTCTCGAACCTCTGTCTGATCCTGTTCCGTCAGATTTAATCCGTTCAGATACAAAAAAGCTGGAACCCGACCACCTCCTATTCTCCACAGATGAATACAAAATGTTTCTTTTCTATCCCCATGAAGCGCCAAACCTCATGCGGGAGCTATGCCGTCTAAGGGAGGAAACATTCAGGGAAATAGGCGAAGGCACTGGTCTTGGGACTGATACCGACAGCTACGACAACTATTATTGGCAGATGGTGTTATGGAACATTCCCAACGATGAAATTGTCGGAGCATACAGGCTCGGTCGATGTTCGAAGATTTTACAAGAGAAAGGTGTCCTCGCAGGATTATATACCGCCTCTCTCTTCCGTTTCCAACCGGAGGCGAAATCCTTGCTATCCACCTGCATGGAGCTTGGAAGGTCCTTTGTGATAGGCAAATATCAGCGAGAGGTACAGCCTCTGAAACTACTTCTTGCCGGCTTGTCTGTAACAATGACGCTATGCCCGGAAGTTGAATCCGTTACCGGTCCTGTTAGTATTAGCAACTCCATCCCCGACTTCTATAAAAGTCTGATAGTTCGCTTTTTCGATAAGTATTTCTTCCTGCCCGATGCAGAGAAAATTGTGGTTCCAACCAATCCTTTCACGCCGAACTACCTTGCCGTGAACCCGGATGACCTACTCTCCGGAGTTAAAGGCAATATAGAGCTTTTTGACCGCTTGATAGGGACCCTCTCAGATGGAAAATATCACCTTCCGGTACTGGTGCGAAAATATTTCAGCTGTTCCGCTAAATTGGCATGTTTCAATGTCGATCCACTCTTCAGCAACTCTCTGGATGGTATGATATTCCTTCGTCTTTCATCTTTTCCTGCCCAGACACTTAAATCCATACTCCGTGGGCTGCCGGACTCCCTGCAGGACGAGACGATGATACGATTCTTCGGAAAAGGAGCAGAAGTTTAAGGTATGGACAGTCCGCTATGGGTATACTTGCTTGGACTGGTCGGAATGGCCATCTATGGCGTCCGGATTATTGTCCAATGGTACATGTCCGAAAAGGCTCACGAGGTAGTTTCTCCCGATCTATACTGGATAATGAGCAGTATCGGAGCCGTTGTCTTATATATATATGGTTGGCTGCGCAAGGACTTCTCAATTATCTTCGGGGAGAGTATCGGCTACTATATTTATATGTGGAATATCTCTATTCTTGGCCTCTACAAGCACACTCCCAAGTGGCTTATTGCAGTACAGGCGATATTTCCGATAATTATCATTGGAATGATGGTCCGGGATTTTCCTGCCTTCGCCCAGGAATTCCTCCTCAATGACAATGTTCCTCCACGGCTGCTTGCGCTTGGCATTGTCGGACAGTTTACATATGAGATACGAGGAGTCTACCAGCTCGTTTACAGTCTTAAGCGAAAACAATCAGTCCTGCCGCTTGGTCATTGGCTACTCGCTGTAGCCGGATCCTTCATGATCATCGCCTATGGTATAATCCGCCACGACTGGGTCCTCGTAATAGGACAATTTGCAGTTGTCTTCTCTATACGGAATATCATGATTCATTTTTCATCCAGAAGAAATAATAAGGAATAACAACGAAAGTTTTTGATCAGAATCAACAAATAATACAGAAGTATTTGTTTATCTTTGCTGAGAAATTAATAACCAATTTATATATTTTCGCTAAAATGAAAAAGTTTATTCGTCTGTCTGCCATCATATTGATGAGCATCTGTCTAAGTAGTTGCCTTGCAGGTAAATTCATGTGCAACTATGCCCTGCTCCCCAGTCCTCATGGTGTTGATGATATTGAGCGCACGCGCCACAAAGCAGATTCTCTCTTGCCTGGTAGTACGGATTGGTATGATGCCCTCAAAGCGGATGGTATCCTCAAAGATACAACCATCATTGGCTACAACGGTTACTCTATCCATGCCTGCTATGCTCCTGCTGCCGTTCCTGCAGAAGCAGCCGGTACCGCGATTGTAGTTCATGGATATACTGACAACCACTACGTATTCCTTTATCTGGTACGTATGTATCGCGATGAATTCAACTACAACGTTCTGTTCCCCGACCTTCAGTACCACGGATACTCAGATGGCCCTGCCGCCCAAATGGGTTGGCTTGACCGCTACGATGTTTCGTCCTGGGCAAAAGTCGCTCATGGTATCTTCAATGATGATTTCATGGTGATCCACGGAGTATCGATGGGAGCGGCAACCGTGATGATGATGAGCGGCGACAGTCAGCCAGAGTACATCAAGGCATATGTCGAGGACTGCGGCTACTCATCCGTATGGGACCAGTTCAAGTCCAACCTTCACCAGAGTTTCCACCTTCCTCCATTCCCCATCCTCAACAGTGCCAGCATCGTTTGCAAAAATCGCTACGGATGGTCTTTCAAGGAAGCATCTTCTGTCAAGCAGCTTGCAAAATGTGATAGGCCTATGCTCTTCATTCATGGAGACGCCGATGATTTCGTTCCTTTCTCCCATCTTCAAGCCAACTATGACGCCAAAGTCAATGGGTACAAGGAGATGTGGGTAGCAGAAGGAGCTGTCCATGCCAATTCTTTCGCAAAGCATCCTGAGGAATACAAACAGCATGTCAAGGACTTCCTTCAGAGAGTCCACGAGATGCAGTAGTCCGAAAGTCCGTCAAGGACTCCGCCTCTACCTTACAATTTGAACTTGTAGGCTATCCCAAGACCGACAAAGTAAGAATCGGTAAGGTAAAGATAGGGCGCATAACCGCTACTGTAAGAGGAATCTTCTTTTTGATTGCCTTTGGAACTGAAATCAATGTCAAGGTCATAACAGAAGTCGGCAACTACAAAGAAATCAAGAGTATTTTTGTTTACAGTCTTGTATGTGGAGCCCACATTTAAACGTAAACGATTGAAATACACATCGTTGTATTTAGGATTTGGATTCGACCACCGGCCTTTGCTGCTATTATAGACGAAGTATGCCGGGTTGACTCCATTTAACAAAACGCGGCTCTCTGCAGAGAGATAAGGAGTAAAATGACTTGCCGGGAGATTATAGGAAACTTTTGCCCTTGTCTTAAGCGCCCATGAGGTCTGGGGGCTCTGGTAAAGATTGACAGAGCCTCCCTTGTAGGTAGCCTGTATCTTTTCCCTGAATGCAACTTTTAGCCGTCCGGACTTCACCGTCTCTGTCAAAGCAAACGCTCCGCGGTGTCTAAGGCCCCAACCATTTGAGGTAGAATTATTTGCAATTAAAGAATAGCTTAGTCCTGCCTTGAGCCACGGGGCGATCTTGTAATCAAGACCAGCAGAGGTGTATGACCTCTGGAAATGAGAGAAGTTGTCATTGACCCTCAACTGCTCATCAAGAGACAAGGTCAGAGTCTTGGGGATAATATCCTTTTCAAGCCCGAGAGCGAATCGAGCCCCTGTCTCAAAAGTAGGGGTTGTCTCTGTATAATCAAGCGTCTGGCCATATACCGACAAGGGGATCAGTACTGCAAACACCGTTATTATCTTTTTATGCCACATAATCTTTTGCTTTTTGTATGGTGTCTATAGAATTGGCCTCACCTTTCCCGAGGGTGTAATAAACCTTAATAAATGCCGAGTCCTTCAAAAAGTCCACATGTCCAATCTCGATATTGTCTACCTTCAATCCGAGTCTCTTCTCAAGGTCTGCAATGAGCTCTTCGCGGCGCTCCGGAACAATCAACTCTATTCTGTCATAAAGAACAAGCTTGGTAGAAGTATGCTTCACTATCCTCTCGCCTTCGAGAACGGCAATCAGCGCAATCAAGAGCAGATTTGTGAGTACCATAATCCCCACATTAGCCCATTCGAGCGTGTAGTGAGGATGTGCAGTACCCTCACCGACAAGCTTGAATATTGAAGAAAGACCATTTATCGCGGCAACCGCAATAATCACGAACATATAGGTCATTTCCCTGATAGGTACGGTCTCGGTACGGTAGCGAATCACTCCGAAGATAGCAAAAAGGCCGAGTGTCAGGCCGACTCCAATCTCCACATTGCCCATCATGTATAGCATCATGAGCATGGCCGATGAGAATACCAAAAAGGTAAAATAGTAATCGCGACGCCGGCTCTTCTTGTAATAGAAGCAGTGAACTATTATCCAGCAGAAAATGAGATTGATGAGGAACCGAAGAGCAAGCTCGGTGAGGCTCTGCGCTGGGGTTTTCATCGCATCCGTAATAGCTGCAATATCTATGACATCTTCGTCTCCCAATTCCACTTTTCCGAAAGAGGCTATTTCTTCATTAGAAAGCTGCTCCGCTTGCGCATAGCACACTCCGATAGAGAGAGCAAACGCTGAGAGAAGGGTGATCAATACTCTTTTCATATAACTAAAATTTTTCGTCCTGTAGTTTTTTCTATTTTTCTTACCTTGACCTTGAATCGATTCGACTTTACTTCAGGATTGGTTACTGTGGTGCCAATGCAGTATTTACTGACGCGGATGGGCTTCACCCTGCAATCAAGAAGGATTTGTTTCATCTCGCTCTCAGCCCTTCCGTCCTGCTTGAGTTCAATAATTACAGCAGGGCCGAAGTCGGCAGATAGTCCGGTATCGTGATTGACAAAACGAAGCGATGTATCTATCGTTAGCCTCTCTGTCTTCGCGCCATTGACAAGAGTAATTCGTCTGAAAATCGTCTCCAGACGCGGCTTAATCATGTTGACGGTATAATCTGATTTCTCCTCCAGAAACGCCTCCGCTCTGTCATTGCAGCGGAAATCCATAAAATCTTCAGGAGGAATGGCGATACGAGTTTTCTTTGTGCGTCCTTTGTTATTTTTACGTTTTATCTCAAGGAAAGTCATACCCGACGACACATAGACCCTGGTTCTCACTTTCTGGCGCACCAGGCGACGGTTGTGATGCTCCTGGAACATCTTATGGGCATCTGTATCAAAGTACATGGAGTTATATGGACTGATTGTACTTCCTTCTACTTCCAACGCCCGATATCCATGATCGGCAGCCTTTTCGAGTACATATTCAAGGACCGATTCATTCGTAAGATACTTGGTATCTATACGATTCATCAGCTTGATGGAGTCCATCTCCTCAAGCCTTATGGTCCCCATCCTTTCCCAGACCTTGAATGTATCGACCGCGCCGTCCATGGGACTTTCTATTCGCTATCTTCTGCCAGGTATTCGTAGACCTTCGTTGACACGAGTTTTCCTTTAGGGTCATATGTATACTGAACCTTCTTTCGACCGAACTCGTTCCATTCGAATTTCTTAATCGAGACCAGTTTATTCCTCTCATCATAAGAAAGCTCGCGGGAAACCTTTCCGTCCGGGCCATATTCATAGCGCTTGGTCCACTTAAGCCCGGTGGTTGAGTATTCCTTCTCCTCGATTTTTCTTCCATCCGAATTATAAACAGTCTGATGATCTAGGACCTTCCGATTAGTTCTCGCATCGGTATTCCATTCTTTGATGACAAGATTCTTCTTGTTGATCTTAGTCGAAGAATCCTGTGCAATAGCAGCCGTCACCCCGACAAGTAGGAAAACGATTGCTGTAAGTATTTTTATATGTTTCATCCCAAAATAAAAAAAAACAATTATCCTATCAATGACCACCGCCGTGACCGCCGCCGTGACCACCGCCACCGCTATCACTACTACCGGAGGAATATGACGACAAAGTCGCAGTTTTTCCGCCGCTCGCGCTTCCTCCAACAAAACATGTTCCGTTCAACTTACTTGTCCCTCCAACAGGGGTTACGCCATACATAAGCGTTGGAGCGGAGGGTGCTGACACGACAAGCGGCGTTCCGCTTGCAGAAGCCGTCTTGAACAGATAGACAGTTGAGCCGACTGCCATGCTATACCATATATTAGTAGTCAATGGAGTGACTGAATAGCATGTCTGACTCAGGGATGAACCATTCTCCAGACCACCTTGAACAAATAGTATACCTCCCGTGAAAGTCAGTTTAAACTTATCCTCACTGTTGACATCAATTCCGCATTCAACTCCACTTGTACTTGCCGCCACAACTACTCCCCCGCTGATTGTCATATTACCGTTTGCATCTATCCCGTCATTCTTTGTAGAAATACCGGAGATATAACCGCCGGAAATAGTGAATGTACTGGAGGAGTTAATAGCATCATCGGCAGACGAGTACGCATAGACATCGCCTCCGGTCATATTGATGACGCCCTTGCACTCTATGGCCTCATCACCGGAAGCCGAGACGACAAGAGTAGATCCTGCGAAATTGATGGTCCCGTTATAATCGTATGCCTTTGCGGAGTTACTGTTGCTGTTATAGTTGTTTTTGAGGAATTTGTTTCCAACCTTTATCGCCTTTGGGGACACACTGTTACTCTCCTTCCCGGAGACGGATACATTTACGGTTCCACCATTGAAATTAGCAGTCGGCGTTTCGGACTTATTCTCGATACCGACACTTATTCCCTTACCTCCTGCTCCGGTATTGGTAATATTCAGGGTGCCGTCATTCATTATGAAGAGTTTGTCAGTCTTGATGCCTGCGGACCCGCTATAATCATTGTCTTCACTATCTTTGGCGGTTCCTCCTGTGATGGTAAGGGTGGTGGTTCCTCCGTTGAAAACGACCAGCGAATCAGATGAAATGCCTTTTTTCATTGCAGCAGTCACCTTAGCAGTAATGTCCCCGGCGTCAATCCTGACTGCGTCTTTTCCCCTGAAGCCATGGCCGGAGGAAGAGGTCACGTTGATTGTCGGACTGTTCATGACTCGCAGATAGTCGTCTGAAGTAATACCTGCCTTGCCTGTTGCCGTAACGGTCAGTGAACCGCTTCCGCTAAAAATCAACTGTCCTTCAGAGAAGAAGCACGCTTTTTCCTGCTCATTTGATGGCGTGTCCGAGTAAGACGCTCCATCTGCCAGTTTATTGGTACCTTCTATCATTACGAATGTACGTTTGCCGCTTTGGACATTGATAGCGGCACCTGCTTTATTTGTAATTGATACCCCACTTAGGAGAATGGCTTGCTTTTTCGAGCTATAGAGCTTGAAAAAACCATCGTCAGTCGTGCCTTTGAGCTCATACACGATAAATTCTTCGCCGGTATTGTTAATTGTAACGTCGTTGCCATTAACCGACGCATAGCCGTAATAGTCTCCGGTAACGGAAGCGCTCCCGCTTGTGGAGTATGTCACAGTTATCATCCTCGTGAAAGTAGTGGTGGATATATCATCACTTGAGGAAGGATCGCCCGTCGAGCTATACGAGAATGTCCCAGCACCTTCATCGACAGTAGAAGAATCTATTACCCTCAGCGTATAAGAGGCGCTCCCTGCGGAATAATCAGAAGTAGCAGCACTTTCAGCAGAAATAACGGTTGAGCCTACTCCTGTGAGAGCCACCATCCCGTTTGACGATATGGTCGCTACAGCAGTATTCGTTGATGAATATTTTATTGTCAAGGAATGAGGGTTACTAAGAACAGGGTAAGAATCATCTGGGGACCCTAAAGTCATGGTACATACACTGGCGCTCCATGATAGCTCGGGATCATCAAGATCAGATACTATAGAGGACTTGCCCTCGGCTGAAGAAGCGTCGAGAATGCCTTCAAGAGTGTCAACCCGGCATCCCAATAGCCCACTTATTAGTATCACTGCCGCAACAAATACTGTCCGCGATTTTTTCATGTCATTTATTGTTAATGCTCTAACCTATGAGAATTATCTAAAATTATACCAATAGTTCCTACAAATATAGCAAAACTAGAATAAATACATTAAACAAGGTGTTTTTCTCCAAACCTTTGCTTTCTGTAAGAAAAAATCGTACCTTAGCATCATAAGGTAAACTATTATTTATAACACTCATGAGTCAACTGCACGTAATCAATCATCCCATGATTCAGCACAAACTGACAATCATGCGAAAAAAGGAAACCGGTTCCAAAGACTTCCGGCAGCTTCTTAATGAAATTGCTCTTTTGATGGGCTACGAAGTTACACGCGACATACCCCTAGAGCCGGTAGAAATCGAGACTCCTATTTGCCCGATGAAGGCGGCTAAAGTTTCTGGTCGTAAATTGGCAATCGTACCCATCCTGAGGGCAGGTATGGGTATGGTTGATGGTCTGCAGATGCTTGTTCCAGTTGCCAAAGTAGGTCATATCGGACTCTATAGAAACGAGGATACCCACAAACCCGTAGTCTACTATTGCAAGCTTCCTGAGGATATTCAGGACCGCCTGGTTATAGTTACCGACCCTATGCTTGCAACCGGGGGAAGCGCTTGCGATGCCATCACAATGCTCAAAGAGCGCGGCTGCACCAATATCAGACTAATGTGCCTTGTAGGGGCACCCGAAGGCATTCAAAAGGTACAAGACGAGCATCCTGACGTTGACATCTATCTTGCCGCTGTGGATGAGTGTCTCAACGAAAACGCCTATATAGTACCCGGTCTGGGTGATGCTGGAGACAGAATTTTTGGAACAAAATAATATTTATACTATGTCATTCTCAAGAAGAGATTTTTTCAAAAAAAGCCTGGCTACGGGAGCAGGAGTTGCTGCCGCAAGCGTTCTCGTGCCCGTTTCTGCTGATGCCGAGACCCTGTCTTCGACAACGCCTACCCCCATTCGACCCCCCGAAGACGTCGTCCCTACAACAGGTGACGAGGTTATTCTCAACAAAATCAGACAAGCCAGATATGTCGCTTCAAAACCCAAGGTCCACTCCCTTGGCATACTCCATTATACCGACATCCACGGTGACAGTATCGCTGCCAATAAGATTCTTTCCATGATTGATGATTACAAACCATACATCGATGCCGTCCTAAATACAGGAGATGCTGTCCAGTACTTTGTTGAGCCGACTAAGGAGTACCCCTTTGGAGCAAAATGGTGGAGGGAGACCGGTCTTGCCGAAAAGTCTCTGTTTGTCCTTGGCAATCACGACGGAGCCAAGGGATCAAACGCCAAGGGCCATCAGGAGGCTTCCGCCGACTGGGATTTCTACGGTAAAGAAAAAGCATACGACGTATTCTTCGCTGATTATGTCAAAGGTCTTGGCTGTGTAATGCCAGAGGGGTATGACGATCCCAAGAGCAAGTACTACAAATCATGTTTCTGGCATAAGGACTTCCATGAGGCAAAAATACGCCTTATTGGAGTTGATTGCATGCATTTCAACGACACCTTCCGCTATAAGACCTCAGAACAGGAAGAATGGCTCTCAGCAAGACTTGCAGACACCCTGGATCCATCCAATCCTGCCTACGAGTATTCGGTCATAGTTGCAAGCCACTACCCTCTTGACGACTTTGAAGGAATAAACGAAAAGTGGAATGAAGAGGCTCACAAGTTCAAGTACAACACCAGCCCCGAAGGTGGCATCGTCATAGATTACAAAACCTCCGCTCCGACTGCCTTCCATACTATTTCCCTTAAGTCATACGTTGCCGATAAAAGATTCGCTATCAGGCAGAAGAACGCCCAATCAGGAGCAAAATATGGATATGAAAGGAGCGAGGTGAATCCGATAGGAGACATTATCCGCGCATGGAAAGACAAAGGCGGAAAATTCATCGCCTGGATATGCGGCCACCACCACCTCGACATGCTCTATTATCCTGCAAAGTATCCGGATATGTTATGCGTTTCCCTCGACCAGGCAGGCAATCTCCGCGGCAACGGATTTACCGACCGCGGGGCGGATCTGGAATCAAGAGTCTGCGCAAATTACTATGGCATTGACACCCAGAATGGACTTTTCAAGATAGTACGTATCGGGTTATCCATGGATAAGTATATGGTACAAAAAAATACCCTGTGTTACGACTATATCAATAGTATCGTAATCTCGGGGTAATTTAAGAAACTCTTGAAATACAACTACTTCACTGTCTTGGTGATATTCATCTCATCGGCAGAGACATCCCTATCCTGAAGATAATCAGGACTGTATTTGCCGCGAGGCAGGTCCTTGAATATATAATAATTGGCTTTACGCGCAGCCACAATATGGTCAGTCATGGCCGTATTGATGGCTGTTGACGCAAGATCAATCAGCACAGACAAGAACGAAGAATTTGTCTTATTGTCAGAATCCGACGAAAGGTCGAGGAAGAGGTCGCAGCTCCTGTCAAACAGAATCTCTCCAGTAGTTGCTGAACGGATAAAATAACGGATATCTGCATCGATTCCGACGCCAACCTTCGCCCATTTGTTGATCTCGGAGAAAACAACTGCATCGGCTCCGAAAAACTCCTTGAACATATCGAGCGACGAGTCCACAAAGATTTCGGCATCATAAGCGCTCTCCTCCCTGAGAACTTCCATCACTATCATCGGAGGAATCACATAGTAGCCCGCATCAATGAGCGGCTTGCTTATAGATGTGTAAAGAAGATCCTTCGCCTCAACATTGGTAGTATTGTTGATAGGTGGCATTACCAGTAGTGTCAGGGGCTTCTCCTCATACATCAGAGGATACTGAGACCCTCTTGTAAGACTGGAAGTCGACCCGCAGGATGAAAGGACGGCGGCAAAAACCAAGAACAGCAGAATCTTTTTCATATCACAAACCGATTCTATCAATAATAGGCTGAATCAATTTGGCGGACTCAGGATAAAGTTCCAACTCCTTTTTCAGCATCTCTTCTCCACGTTCTCTGAAGATAATGGCATAGTCGCTCCCTTCGAACATTCGTTTCTGGGAGACGGTTGCGCTTTTCATAAAGGTCTCCGCCGTTTCCGGCTGCAGCAATAGATATCCATATTCAGCGCAGATGCCTGGAGGCGGGACCATTCTGGACCCTCCCGGATTAGAAACCAGTTTTTCATATTCACAAAGAAGACGGCAAATACTCTCGGGAGTCTGCTCATTATAAAGATCATAAGCAGCATTCTCGTAGTCTGACGCATCCTTGAGATTGAACCCCCAATCATACAATGATGAGGACACTCCGCACGACGACAGCAACAAGGCTGCGACAAGAATAAGGATTACTTTCCTCATAACTCGACGACCTTATGCTCCCCTACTGAGACGAAGATTGTCTTGGAATATACGAGATGACCTTCTCTTGTAACAGTCACTTCGTGCTTTCCGGGAGTCATACTGATAGTATTCTTCGCTGTCTTTTTGATATTTCTATTGGCCTTATACTCGCTTGTCTTGACGGTCTGAACGGCATAGGTTGCATCGTCAACAGTCACCTGAATATCGTATTTAGAACCTGCGACAAAAGAAATGGAGGCCTCATCAGGGCTCCCGGATGCGACTGAATATGTTCCTAATCCGCATCCGACAAGGAGCAGGGCCGCAAATGCGGCAAGAATGAATTTTTTCATGATTATTTGTCTGAAATATAATAGTCCTCAAGTTTTTCTGCATTGAGAGGGTCTCCAGAATAATTGCAGAAGGAAATCTCTGTCTCAGGGGTATCACCTATGGAATTGAGTACGGTAACGGTACCAATCTTGACACCGGGAAGCTCTATCTTCATACCTGTTTGTGGATTGGTAACGGTCTTTCCCCTCTTATAGACATTGAACATGTCATTGGGGGCAAGTCCCTGCGAAACTCCACCGGAAATAACATAAGAGCCCTCATCGGCAGAAAGAATATATGACTTCCAAGGCTTGTCCATGCACTTGTTGATAATATTCTCTACAAGCTGGCTAAGAGCAGCGGAAATAGCTTTGTCACTGAGAGTTGCATCGAATCCAGCCTTGCCTCCAAGGCCGAAAGCCTGTTTGGTCGTGGTCTCTGCATAGCCCTTGGCTTCATCCGAATAGATAATAAGGCCTGTTGCAGCCTCCACCAAACGAATGCTGACGCCGGCTTCCACTGTCTGGGTCTTGGATGAAGAAAAGATGCTCTGCTGGCCCTGATCCTTACGACCATACTCGGTAATAGAGCCAAGAATTATATAGTCTGCTCCAATCTTGTTCATCGCATCTCCAGCTTCTGCGACAAGAACGTCAAGATCTTCCCTTTCAAGGAGGATAAATTTCTCGCTTGCAGCAAGTTTTGCAGAGAGGAGATCTAGAGCCTGCTTTCGCATAGGATCATTTTCCTTATCATAGAAAAGTCCCTTGCCGTATTTGGTCTCGTTGGTAAACCGGCCAATGGCTACTTTTCTTTTGATGGTCTTTTCTCCCTGAGCATAGGAAGGAAGAACACACGCTGCCGAGAGAACGGCAAGAAGTGTCAATTTTAGAATTTTTTTCATGGTTCTTATATTGTTTATAAAATTATCAAAAAACTATTCTTCTGCGAAATACATGCCCATTTCATTATAATACTTCCATCGCTTGAGTTTCCGAAGAGAACTTCTCGGAAGTTTGATCACAGGATCGTCAAAAGAAGTATACTTGAGAATTATATCCTGCTTTTCGACAGTTACAGCTGCAACTACGGTTTCTGGAAAACCTCCAGGATTATTGCAAAGGAGATAATTCGATGATTTCCTGCAGTTTCCACCAGAAGATCTGCCCTCAAACCGGATCGAACCGTCAAGGACATTGTCCCTTATGATATTATTGACATTGGCTATTCCGGATTTAATGCGTGATTCTACCGAAGAGACGCGGCGAGAATCAATGCAGTAGCTATTGGAAATACCCGTAATGACATTCCCATAAATATTGAATCCGCAGGCTCCGTCATCACAGAAAATGCCGCGGTTGCTTCTCGGCCCAACAAATCTGCAAATCCTGTTGAAACGCACAACAGCATTATCATTCAAAGTGCAGAGGTAGATTGCACCGGTATCCATAATTGTGTATTTCTCAGGATGTTCCAGCCAATCCCCCTCATATTTAATTAAATTATGCTCGACAATACCTGTCGATGGCGCTTTCTGTTCTCTCGTAAAATACACTCCGAGAGTAATCGCCCTTGATCCGAAATTAATGAAAGTATTATCGGCGACATAATAATCTTCTCCGCTGCAATCAACGCAAGAGGTCATGTCTAAGGCAAGTCCGCATTCTTCGAAATGGTTTCCAACCACCTTGGTATTCTTTGAAGGATTAAGCGAAGTCACCCCTCCTCTGTAACAATGCTTTACAATGTTATTTGAGAATGCAAAATTGTCCGAACCTGCAACCATTACAACGTTAGTATGCAGATTCCTGAACTCGCAAGAAGATATCTCGATTGAAGACGAGGTAACACCGGTAAAATCAAAGAGATATCCATCTTCCGAGCTATTGCCGTTAAAATGGAAACCCGTGAAAGAGAGGGATTTAAACCCCGCACCATAGCTTGCAAGGAAGCGTCCCGCCTTGCATACATGAGCCTTGTCAATTCCCTGGGGAACGGAGAGCTTGGACGGGTCGGTATTGCAAATTTTGAATCGCGCTCCCTGACCAGCATAGGTCATATCTAAATTGAGAACATCCTGATTATCAGCCTTTATTGAAACGACACCATCTTCAATCTTGACAACTTTATAATAGTGGCTTTGATATGACTCTGTAAGAAGTATGTAAGCATTCTCCTGCTTTGACGCTTTAATCTGGGGGCAGATTATTTTATATATCCCTTTCTCCTTGCCCGATGCTACTATCCGGCCAGAGGCTCTATATATAGGACTCCATATATCAACATCCTCAAAGTCTTTAGAAAGGACCGCAGCATCAGGATTGAAAGTCCCCTTGTAACGGCTTCCGGATGAATAATTCTCACCTTCAGCTATAAGTATTGCCCCATTTCCCACGAATGAAAGCGATGCTTCAGGGTATACCTGACCGGTAAGATTCATATGGTTCTGAGAATAATAGAAAGGACCCTTTGACCTGAATTCCACCCGGATATCTTTATATCCGGCATCTAGGGCGGAAATAACTTTCTGGCGGAGATTGTCAAAATGTTCCTGGGACTGGACCGAAATGACTCGGGACGGGGTCGCCGCAAGCGATAAAAGTATCAACGATAAAAGTATGCTCATTTTCGTTTGAATCTTCTCTTAATTGCATTGAAATAATGGGAAAGATCGAGGCCGGCGAAACCAAGGCTGGGATCTAGTGAGAGGAAATAATAGCCGAGAGCCTTTGCAAGGGACTTGATTGAAGAAGTCGAATTATATCTCAGGACCTCCGTACGGAAGGTCAAATAGGCACGGTCAGGGCGATCCAGTTCAATGCCTATCCGATCCAGAAAGCGTCCAAAGTATTCATATATTGAAATCCTTTGTCTCTTGATTTCGGGGCTCATGTGAGAGCTGATACCATTCTCGGCAAAATAGATATTCCCGAGTACAGGAATATGATAGAAATGCTCGGAAAATATTTCAAGCTGGTCATCCTGAGCCTCCTCGACCACAAACGAACGGCCCTCGCTGACTGGAATATATTTCTTGAGTACATTGATTGAGAAGCAGGCGCTCCGGTCATCCAAAAGTCCGCGAATTTTCAATTTTAAAGGAGATATTCCCTTATCAAGCAATTGGTTACGATTGATAAACACCTGCCCGTCCGGATACTTGAAAAGAGTATTTCCAACTACACAGAAAAGTTCGTTTTTGAAATCGATTCCTTCCTTTTCAATAAAATCCGCAACAGCCTTAAAATAACCGTTGCAGCACATATCATCTCCAGCAATCCTGTAAATAATATCCCCGGTAGGCATCTCCCATGTTTTCTCTTCATTTGCAAATATGCCAAGATTGGGGTCGTTTCGCCTAAGGGAGAATAGTCCAGGATAATTGCGGGAATAATCGTTAAGAATCTCCCATGTTCGGTCACTGGAGCAGTCGTCGCTCACGCATATTTCATAGAGATTCTCTTGACAGAGGAGGGAGTTCAGAGTACGATCAATTACATCCTCCTGATTATAGGTGATGATTATAACTGAAAATCTGGGTCGCTCCTGCATCATGACAATAAAACTTCTGCATATTCCTCAGCTACAGCTGCATCTGTCATTGAGCGGGCTGTCTTGATTGCTGCATCTGAGATTGAACGTCTTTCCTCGGGAGTTAAATTGTTTATTCCGGAAATAATTTTTCCAAGAGCATCGGAATCCCCTGCATCGCAAAGGAAACCATTGACTCCGTCAATTATAACACCGTCAATTCCTTCTCCACGGGAGCCTATGGTGATGCAACCTCTTGCCATCGCTTCAAGATAAACAAGGCCGTATGCTTCATGCTCACTTATCATTATCATACAGTCAGCATCGTCGTACTGGTCTGTAATTTCTCTTCTCGGAAGCCTCCCGGGAAAACGGACGGATTCCTTTGCGAAATTTCTCTCAACCGCATCGTCAATCGACTGACGGTCAGGTCCTTCCCCCACATAGGTCAAGACAAACTCCTTATCGGGATAGACACTGCAAAGAGCCTCTACAACCTTGGAAGGATACTTTCTTCGGATGAATTCTCCTACATATATGAATCTTGACAAGGGCCCTCTAAAAGTCCTGTTGCTTTCTTTCACAGGGAAATCCTCTGGTATGCCGGAATAACAGATAAATGGAGAAGGGACCTTACATATACTTCTCTCGAAGTCATCCCATATTCCCCGTGAACGGAATCCGTACCTGCTGAAAGATGAAATAAGCCTCTCGTAATCTGGATAGCGTTCCTTTAGCTTTTTAGGGACTCCATGCTCGACCATGAATGTCCTGCAGTGCAGGTTCTCATTCAAAAGAGGAATAATCTCCAGCGGCAGCATATGGCCTGTAACTGCATCCGGGGAAAACTCCTTAGCCTTAAGGATATTAAGTACCTCTGATATAAACTTTCGAACTGATTTTCCCGGAAAACGACCGTGGGGGATGAAATTATAGACTGGCACCCTGAAAACAGGGACTCCATCCATAGTATAGAATTCTGTTTTACGGAGTCTCTTCGAATAGAAGTTACCCCCTCCGACAAGATTTGATATCTGGCGTCCGAAAAGCTTTATCAGAAGATGCCAGGCAGAGCAGTGGACCGGCTGAAAATGGATAACAAGTACGTCATAACCATGCCTCACCCATTCCTTGGTAAAAGAATGACAGACATCAGTAGCGTTATTCTCCGGATAAGGGATTGGGTATAACGGTGTTATCAGCAGAATCCTCTTCATTCAAAAGCATTTATCCGTTTGACTACTTCCGCAGCTTCCTCATATGTCATATAGGGACTTATCGGAAGGCTAAGTTCATGATCCGCTATATATTCTGATATAGGATAAGAACGCTCATTCCACTCCCTGTAACACTCCTGTTTATGGGGAGGAATGGGGTAATGGATAACCGTACCTATTCCATTATTGCTCAAATACTTCTGTAGCTCATTCCTCCTCTCTGAGAGGATAGGAAAGATATGATAGACATTGTTCTCTGGAGCAAGACGTACCGGCAATGAGACCAAAGGATTGGATATATTGTCATAATAATAGCCCGCAATCTCCTTCCGCCTGGCATTATCCTCGTCCAAATAGGCCAGTTTGACATCGAGTACCGATGCTTGAATCTCATCGAGCCGGCTGTTTCTACCGCAGTACTTGAACACGTATTTCTTGGCACTGCCATAATTTGCAAGACTTCTCACTGTCTCAGCCAAAATGGGATCGTTCGTAGTAACAGCGCCTCCATCTCCAAGAGCGCCGAGATTCTTTCCTGGATAGAACGAGTGGGCAGCGGCATCGCCAAGACTCCCCGTTCTGCGTCCATCGAGGGCACGGCATCCATGAGCTTGAGCATTGTCCTCGATAAGCTTGAGTCCATATTTTTGGCAAAGAGAACCTATTCTCCCCGTATATGAGTTCCGCCCATAAAGATGGACTATACATATTGCCTTTGTCTTCTTGGTGATAGCTGGTTCAATAAGAGAATCATCTATCTCGAGAGTATCTAACTTGGGCTCTACCAAGACCGGGACGAGCCCGTTTTCAGTGATAGATAATATTGTAGCAATGAATGTATTGGCCGGTACTATTACCTCATCGCCCGGTGCCATTACACCCATTTCAATATATGAACGGAAAATCCATATCAAGGCATCCAGACCGTTGGCACAGCCTACTGAATAATCGGTACCAATAAACCGCGAGTAGTCCGCCTCGAACTTCTCATTTTCCCGACCCTGAAGGTACCAGCCTCCTGAAACAACTCTTGAAACTGCCCCCTGAATCTCCTTGCCATGAAGAGCGGTAACATCTTTAAGTGAAAGAAAAGGTATCATTGTTATTTGTTTTTATTCATTCTTCCGAGATAATCATCCAAGAAACTCTCGTTCGATTCAGAAACACTTTCATACGTCAGGACATCTCTCGGTCCCGAAAGAATAGCATAACCAAACTTGTCCCGGTCACCGTCATCTACATAGTCTCCGTAGTGCTCCCCCACTTTCAATCCGGAGTGATCTTCGAACAACACTTGAATTTTAGGATCCAAATACTTCGTTATATCAGTATTTCTAACAGATGTAGACCCGGAAGGAATATCATAGCCGAACCACATGGATGCATCAGGACCGTTAAGGTAGTTTCCGGGTTCTATATGTCCTCCATGAAGCATCTTTACATAATCCCCAAGATAATCATGTCCGGAGGCCTTCCATACAGTATGACTGCAAATGAATCCGCTGGAGCGCGCCCCCATTTCAACAGGAGTAAATGACCCGTCAGGCTTCATTATTATCTCGAGATGCCCAAACATGCTATGAAGCCCGAGTGCCTTGTAGCACTGTATTCCAAAGTCTGCTATGCGATTCCAAGAGGCGTCGTCGTATTTTCGGGAATTCCAATGATGGATGACGGTCACATGGTTGTCGTGAGCATATTTGGAATGGTGCTGGATGGAGCTTCCATAGCAGTTGACATTCCCATAGAAATCCCCCAGCATATCCACAGTAAATTCTTCACCTTCAACAAATTCCTCTACTAGAAAGCGACCTCCGAAGGAAGCGGAAGATGCCCTCTCAAACGCTCTCTTGATAGCCTCTCGACTCTGCCCTTTCTCAAGGATTGTTATGCCCCTGGAACTCGCGGCCACATCCGGCTTGCAAATCAGCTTCATTGTCTTTGAGAGATTGAATACCTTTTCAATATCGCATTCCGAATCCATCCAGCATATCCTGTTAAAAAGACCCGCGGCTATCCATGAATCCCTCATTCCATTTTTAGAAAGGACTCTGTCGAATTTTTCCGGCATTACCGCGTTGCCACACCACCTGTTTATGGCATTTACAGTTGGAGCAGCCAGATCGATGCTGGAGAGAGCGCCTTCGACCTTCCCGTAGAAGCCTCTCCTACAAAGTTCTGCAACAATTCCGGCGCTGTCCTTTACGTCCATCCTGATATAAATATCGCCAGAAACTGCAGGAACTTCATTCCAAGCAACAACAATGACCTTATATCCCAACTCTCTGAGATGGGCTACTTGACCGGTCAAAAGCCGGTTGCATCCAAGCAATACGAAATACTTATCCATTTCTTCTAAACTCAAGGAACTCGTCATAGTCCCTTATATAATCCCCTTCCTTATACACATCCGAAGCCAATACCATGCAAACTGCTCCTGAAGAGAAATCATCCAGATCCCTCCACATTCCAGGACGGACAAGAAGGCCTTTATAAGGACGATTCATAAAGAAAGTCTTCTTCTCCTTTCCGTCTGTCAAAGTAACTGAGAACGAGCCGGATGCAGCGACGATGAATTGACTGAGTTCCCTATGTGCATGGGCTCCTCTGGACTCTCCCCCAGGGACATCATAGAGATAATAGACCCTCTTGACGTCAAACGGAAGGGTAATACCGTTTTCCACCACGGTAAGGTTCCCTTTTCGGTCGCTGTGGTGCTTGTCAAGGTCAATTATGCAACAATCGTCGAGACTATATTTCTTCATCGCATTTCATCCTTAGATATTCGTCATAATCATAAACATAGTCTCCTTCATCAAACGGAGTGGAGGCAAACTCAAGCGCCAGAGAATTTGTAGAGAAATTATTGATTCCCCTCCACAGACCTTTTGGAATATAGAGACCGTAATAAGAGCGGTTAAGAGAGAAAACCTTCTTATCTTTACCATCATCAACCACGACGTCGAAACTTCCGGAAAGGGCGACTATGAATTCTTCGGTCGAGCGATATGCATGCCCTCCCCTCGCCTCTCCACCAGGGACATCATAAAGCCAATATGTCCTCTTAATCGCGAAGGGAATATGCTTATTTTCCTCCACGAAAGAAAGATTTCCCCGTTTGTCCAGAATCTTGGGGATATCAACAAGTCTGCAATTCTCTACTTTCATCTGTAGTTTTGAATGTTATTTGCCTGGAGGGGATAAATGACATCGAAGCAAAAACCAGCGTAAACATGACGATATTATCGTATATGCATCCGCTGGCCATTGCCATTATAAAAAGAGCAAGAAGATAATAAACATATCGTCTGATATACTTCCGCGTATATACGAGCGCTACAATCAAAATGCCCATGATCACTATGAAGCCCACAATACCATTTTCACACAGAAGCTCTACGAAGAGATTATGAGGATATGCGTTATAGTCTCCCATCCAGTTGAATCTGCCAAATCCAACCCCAAGTATTGGGTTGTCAAGGAAGAGCTGAACTCCTGCCAGAAGCCATATTCCTCGTCCTCCTCCCTCGACATAGCCTTCTTCTACAGTGCTGGAAAAGAGCTCATTGATATTCGAGCTCGAAAAATACAATAGCGGAACCATGAGAGACATGGCAACCACTATGAGAATCCCCTTTTTCCCGAAAGAAGCAAGCACCCAAATAAGAGCGATCACGAAAACTCCGACAATCATCTGTCTTGCTCCGGCATAAAGGGAAATAATACTGGACAGCACCAACAGGAAAGCCGGAATCATCCAGTCCCTGTGATATTTCAGCATGTATATGCCTACTCCCTGAAGAGCATAAAAACCGGGGAACTGATAGCCGATATTAAAGACCTCGGGGACATATCCCAGAACCTCTATTGTTTGAGTTCTCATGAAGGCGAAATCAAACAGACCGGAAGGCCCCGGAATAGTATTTGTAGCAATCGAAAGGCGAAGTAAATATAGAGCATACAGAATAAGGTACACACCAAGCAAATCTGTATTTGTACGCTTGAAATTCGTAAAAATGACGACGAATGCGACGATACTGGTAAATGCATTCTTATAAGTCGTGATCAATTTCTTCCCGGCAAAATCTCCTCCTGAAGTAAGCATCATTGATACTGTAAAATACAGAAGGATTACAATCAAAGGGATAAAACTGAGCAGCCCACTAAAAGTCAGTTCTGTATATCCTTTTATTAGGCTGTATACCAAAAGACCGGCACCCAGAAGAAGGAATGCTCCTCCAAGTCCTGAGATTCCCATTGTATTGAACGCGGCTCCGGCAAAGACAGAAAGACCTTGAAAGCAAAGAAAAATATTCGAATTGATATCAAGACGGAGGAATTGCAAAAGAACTAACAGAACAAAGAGCGGTGCCGCCGGCAGAACCTTGATGAACAAGTCTGCAAACAGAACCGCCAAGACAATGATTTCCGGCAGATTTGTTCTGATGAAATCCGAAAGCCTCGTCATTACTTCTTCAATAGAGCAAACATGCAGCCGATTCCGAAACCAAGAACCATAAATACAAGAGTTATCATTTTTCTGGACGGCTTAGACGGCTTCAAAGGAACTGTAGGACTGATTATTTCAGCGAATACAGGGGTGTCCTGCTGGACTTTTGCCTTAGCATTTTGAAGCTGTACAGCCGCATTGTTGAAAAGCTGATAATTAAGGCTGGCCTCATTTTGAAGCCTGGTCTGCTCCACCCTTGAACTCTGGCGCACCATCCCCTGATTATTATCAACAAAACGGGCATAACGGCTCTGTGATGCCAGATATTGGGCCTTGGTCTCGTCGTATATTTTCTGATAATACTCAAGATCATGCGTAGCTTTTTCTGTCCTGTATTTGGATACATATTTCTGGAGGTTCTCGTTAACGGTCTTGGAAACCGTCGCCGCTACATTTGGATCCTGCATCGTCACCTGTATAGTAAGGACCATGGTCTTCTTGTCGATTATTGGCTGAATGCTTTTTTTAAGGCCATTGGCGACAACAAACTGTTTATTCGTAAGCCGGAAAGGATCAACGACAGTGGTAGTATCTTCATGAACATCCTCTTTCTTAAAGAGACTTTTCACTCCTCCTACCGCCCTTCCGGGAAGAGACATTACCCATCCAAGAGCAGAGCCCTTGCGATGATGCAGCATATACTCGTACAATGTTGTATCTATCCTTTCCTTTTTCTCCACAAATGAGACAGGAGTATCGAAAAGATCCACTAGGAAGTCTGTGGAATTCATTATATCCGGATACACCATTGGATACACGGCATCAGTAGTCCCGAGCATAGTGGCATTCAGACCTGCAAGCTGACTCAAGGAGGAAATTCTGTTGACCGTATTGTTGCTAAGCTCAGGAGCGAGCCTTGTTACTACTGTGTAGCGCCTTGGGATTGTCAAAGAATAAGCAGCACCCAGGATCGCAGCCGCAAGGGCCCAAATCAGAATGGACTTCCATCTTGACTTAAGTTTCTTCCAATATTTGAGAAGATCGATATTGAAACTGTTGCTCTCCATTACCGGAGTATCTTCAGCATATTCTTTCATATCAAAACGAATTATTTTTTAAGGAAAAGACTGACTACTGTTGCAATCATGGTGGTAATAGATGCTGTTGTAGTACCGACACTCAAGAGCTCAGCGGTAGTCATTTTATTCTTTTCATTCTTGGCCGGCACAACTATTACGCACCCGGGCTCAACCTTGGCAAGAGTTCCAGAATCAACAGTTCCGTTCATGTAGATAACATACACTTTGGAGCGTCTTGCCTTGTTATTATATCCACCCGCCTGGTTGATGTAGTATCCCACAGATTTGCCTGAGATATAATGGACAGTATTGGGATAGAGCACTTCGCCCTGAATTCTCACAGTTGAAGACTTTTCGGGAATAATGAGTTCATCTCCATCACGAAGCACTATGTCATAGTCAGAGCCCGGCTTGGAGATAGCCTTGTCAAGTTCAAGACCTACCGTGTAAACATCATCCATCGCATTCTCGCTGAAGATAAGAGTATCAGTTTTTGATTTCGTCTGATCCGCAAGATCGATAAGAGTTTGCCTGATATTCCTTTCGTACTCGTTAATATGCCTCTTTAAAATAGCGCCATGTACATTTCCATTGGAGGTCGCTCCTCCGGCTCTCTTTACAATATCAGAAACTCTCTCATTGTTGGAAACCAGCGCATATTCTCCAGGAAAATTCACTTCTCCGACTATGGAGACTATCTTCTGCTCAACATAGCCAGGACTCTTTCTGACAGAAACAACGTCGAACGGTTTCAGTTCGAATCCGCCTGCGCCATCCTCAATCAAACCATCCTTGATAGAGATTGTATAAACTGACGAAAGGACATCGCTCGCCGATGTACTCTTAGGGTCTACGATTCTACGAGAGACCTCAACTTTAGCAGAAGATGCGCCCTCGTCAAGACCACCTGCCAGTAGGATAAGGTCCTCAACCGTAGTATGTTCAGCATATTGATACTTCCCTGGATTGATAACATAACCGGTGATAGTGAGATCGCCTTTAGTCTCGATTTCATTGACATTGGCAATCATGAGTATGTCATTACGCCTTAGGGCGACGTCCGGCTCAGTCCCGTCAAGAATACCCTTAAGAGGAATTGAAAGCAGCTCAAGACTGCGATCGGGTTTTTCCCTGATTATCTGGGCACGGCCTGTAAACGCATCTTCCAGAAGACCTCCGGCATGGCTGACCAACTGCTTGACCGTTGCAATTTCATTTCCAAGCTCGAATGTCCCGGGACGATATACAGAACCTTTAATTTCGATGCGATTGGTAAAGGTCTCGACCTCGCTACCACTCACAGTAACTGCATCTCCATCCTTCAAAGCGAATCCCCCGAAATCATCAGATTCGACGGTGTAGATATGATTCGTTCTGCCGTCATTGCGCTCCACATTAACACTTCCAGAATATGCATTTCCTGTAAAACCGCCGGCATAGGAGAGAAGACCGGCAACAGGTTCTCCTTCCTTAACCTCATAGAACATAGGCCGCTTTACACTTCCTTCGATACTTACTAGAGCATTATATGCAGGAACAATGATGACATCACCTTCCTTAAGCGGCACATTAGACTCGAGTTTCCCATTGAAAAGGTAATCGTAGATATCGACAACAGCAAACTCTTCTCCTCCGCGAACGACCTTCACATTCCTAAGAGAACCTATTTCCGTGATACCTCCTGCCCTGTAAATTGCATTAAACAGGGTCGAGAAAGAAGAAAGCCTATATGTTCCCGGCACCTGAACCTCACCGAGGACATTAACCTGGATAGTCCTAAGATCTCCAAGAGTCACACTCAGCTGTGAACTGCCGCTGCCGAGCGAAGAGTACATCCTTTTGAAGGCAGCCTTAATTTTTCCCTTGGCTTCCTTGACGGTAAGCCCTGAAAGCTGTATAGGACCAATTTGTGACACTATTATCCTTCCTTCCGGCGAAATTTTCTGTCTGATAGTAGCTTCGTTTACCCCCCAGATGTCGATGATAATTTCATCCCCTGGGCCGAGGACATAGTCCTCTGGCGTAGCCGCATTCTGGTTCGGCTCGAAAGAAAGATTCTGCGCAGTGAAAAGATCATGTCCGTAGATTACTCTCTTCCCGTTTGATGTTTGTCCCAGACCGGCAATCCTCTCCGAAGCTTGAACGGATGGCAAAGCAGTTTCCTCCATATCAGAAACCTTACGTTCAGGACGGGAGGTATTGATTATTTTCGTTGTAGCTGCACCGGTATCCTGATTTGTTCCGCCGCTGCGGTACTCTCTTAGGACGCGCTGCAACTGAGTGGTAGAAACTCCCTTTGAAATCAGTTCAGTACCGATTTGACGCTCTGACTTTCCTGCCGAAACACCTTCTGTGATATATGTAATAATTTGTTCGTCTGTCATTTGAGCATAAGCATTGACAGATCCCAAAGAAATGAGAAGGACAAGCAGGAATAATATTTTCTTATTTTTACGCATATTACGGTAATATAATAATATCTTACAAATTTAACAATTAATTTCATTACCTCAAAATCAAGGAATATTTTGTAAATTGCACAAAATTAATCGCAACTATGACTCGTTTCGGGATTATTGGTACAGGGCGCATCAGCGACTGGGTAGTAGATGACGCATTGGAAGACGGAAGATTCTCAGTATCAGCAGTTTGCTCAAGAAATATAGAGAAAGCTCATGATTTCATTAAAAGACATGGACTTGAGGGGGCAAAGGCATACTCTTCGGTAAAAGATATGGTCGCTGACTCTCTGGTAGATGCAGTCTATATAGGCACCCCGAACCAGACACACCTGGAGTACTCAAGAATTTGCATGGAAGCAGGGAAACATGTTCTCTGCGAGAAACCGCTCGCTGTGAGCGCTGATGAAGGCGAGGAGATGGCGAGAATTGCAAAGAAGAACGGGGTACTGCTTATGGAGGCCATGATTTCTACCCTGAATCCAAATTTCAAGGCAATGAGAGCCATGATTCCCGAGTGCGGTAAGATACATACCTGCCATGCTGTATTCTGCCAATATTCCACCCGATACGAAGCCCTCAAAAAGGGAGTAATAGCGAGTTCATTCAAGAGCGGGACCGGCGGTGCCATCAGGGATATCGGAATATACACAATCTACCCCATTGTCGCGCTCTTTGGCATGCCTGAATCCATTCTTCCGGCACTCACATATTTTGAAACCAAGGAAGGACCGACAGACATTTTCGGAGACGTCATCTTACGCTACAGGGGGATGGACGCTGTACTATCATGGTCCAAAGTCAACGATTCTTCCATTCCCACAGAGTTTTCCGGAGAAGCAGGGACGCTCACTCTTGACAATATCCACGATGCGAAGAAAGCTTGGTTCGCTCCTCATGCCGCTCCAAGCGCCGGAAGAGGACCCGCAAGCGAAAAAAAATTAATTTCAGAGGGCCTGGAACATGGATCATATTACTATGAGATCAAGGAATTTATCGACCTTATTGAGGCCGGTGCCAAGGAATCTGCAATCAATTCTATTCAAGTATCCATAAACACTCTAATAATAATCGACAACTGCCTGAATTCGCGATAATTCGGGTTATATCCGAATTTTTTTTATATTTGCATTTTGTATAATAGCGAATATATGGGCAAAGTTATAGCAATAGCAAACCAGAAAGGCGGAGTTGGGAAAACCACCACCGCGATTAATCTCGCGGCCTCTCTGGCGGTCCTCGAAAAAAAAGTCCTTATAATAGACGCTGACCCCCAGGCGAATACTACATCCGGGCTCAATTTTTCCCCTGACAATACAGGAAAAAGGACCTTGTATGAAGTTATGATAGGAGATCCAAAGTTCGGCGGAATCAACGTTCGCGACGCCCTTATCCAAACGGAGCTTAAGAATCTCCATATGATTCCTTCCCACATCAACCTTGTTGCGGCAGAAATAGAATTCATCAATCAAGAAGACCGTGAATCTATACTTAGAAGGGCTCTCTCTCCTGTCAGAAACGATTATGACTATATCATCATAGACTGCTCCCCTTCCCTCGGACTGATTACCGTGAACTGCCTTACCGCAGCCGACTCCGTGATGATTCCTGTCCAGCCCGAATTCTTCGCTCTGGAAGGTCTTGGAAAACTCCTTCAGACAGTCCGTCTTGTCCAGGCAAGGCCCAATCCCAAGCTTACAATCGAAGGTTTCGTCGTGACGATGTTCGACGGCAGAACCAAAATCCATTCCCAGGTCGTAATGGAGCTTCGGGAGCATTTCAAGGACATGGTCTTCGACACAATAATCCAGAGGAGTATACGCCTTAGCGAAGCGCCTTCCCACGGAAAGCCAATCATCCTCTATGACGTAATGAACAACGGCACATCCAACTACCTCAACCTCGCTAAAGAGGTCATAGACAAAAATTCATAGCAAATGGCAAAGATCCAGCACGGACTAGGCAAAGGACTTGGGGCTCTTCTCGGCGAAAGCGCTGATATCAGTTCCATCCGTCAGCCGGTCGGATACATAAATAAAGAAATAGTTACCGAGTCTTCACCCGTAAAGGACACCTCTGATATACTCAGAATACCGGTAGATCTGATCGAGCCCAACCCCTTCCAGCCACGGAAATCTTTCGACACCGAAGCCCTTGACGAGCTTGCGGAATCTATCCGCACATTCGGCATTATCCAGCCGCTCACGGTCAGGGCTAAATCCAATGGGAAGTACCAGATTATCAGCGGAGAACGCAGATATCGCGCAGCTCGCCTTGCCGGACTTGAGATGGTCCCTGCATACATCCGCGATGCCTCCGATCAGGGGATGCTGGAGATGGCCATAGTCGAGAATATCCAGAGGGAAAATCTCGACCCTATCGAGGTAGCGATGAGCTACCAGAGACTCATCGACGAATGCAACCTTACCCAGGAAAAGATGGCCGAGAGAGTTGGAAAGAAGAGGGCTTCGGTCACCAATTATCTCCGTCTTTTAAAGCTTCCCGCCAAGGTCCAGCACGACCTTAAAGTCGGCCTTGTGAGCGTTGGACATGCAAAAGTACTTCTCGGCCTCGAGGACCCAGCGATGCAGGAGGCCCTATGCGACTCAATCGTCAAAAACGGCCTCTCTGTCAGACAGCTAGAAGACCGCATTAAGAGACTCTCCTCCGCTCCTTCGGAAGAGCACGAACAGGAACTTCCTGATTTCTATTATAGAGTATTGGAACATATCGGCCGCTATTTCGGAGATAATATCTCTCTTAAAAGAGGCAAAAGTGGCAAGGGGACCATAACCATCCATTTCAATTCGGACGCCGAAATGGAAGGATTCTTGAAGGCCCTCGATGAAAACAGGAAATGACCCGGACGCTAAAGAAAATAATCCTGCTCATCATCGCGGCGACAGCATTCTCTGCCTCCATGAACGGCCAGTTCAAGGAGGAGGCTTTCTCGCAGAATTACGACAGCTCAAATACCCCATCGCAGACAGATTCCGTCGACACAATGTTTTCTTTCGCCGAATTCTTCGGTGGTGTTTCACATAAAAGAAATGTGAGGATTGGCGTCCTCTTCGGTGGATCAACCGTTTTTTGGGGGAGCCAGCAGATATATAATAAACAGTACTGGAAACTGCCCGTCGTCTATGGTGGCATAGGGGCGGGATTAGGCCTTGGTATCTATTACAAGACCCAGTACAACTCTTCTGTAAAAGCATACAACGAGGCCGTTGAGATAAATCCAGAAACGACACTTACGATTAATGAGGACCTGAAAAAATATAGCAACCTCGCTTTTGCCGGCGCCGCACTCACATGGTGGGGAATGCTAATGGACGGGACGGTCAATTACAAGAAGGGCGACAAGACGCAGCACCCTGGAAGGGCTACTATCTATTCCATCCTTCTCCCGGGCCTTGGACAAATCTACAACCACGAATACTGGAAAATACCTATCTATTGGGGAGTAATGGCCGGTTCATTGAATTATTATTCTCTCAACAATACCAATTACAAGAGGTATAAACGCATCTACAATGAAGCAACCGATCCGGACATCTCCTATTCCGGACCGATCAGCGCCGATGCAGCCCTTTACTACAGAAATGTATTCAGACGATACAGAGACTGGTGCGCTGTGGCCCTATTCCTCTCGTATATGCTGAACGTAATCGATGCCGATGTCTTTTCCTATATGATGGATTTTGAGGTTACGGACGACATTTCACTCAATATCGAACCTTCATTCATACCGGCTCCCATGGGGAGCGCCTATGCATTTACAACTCCCCCGTCAATAGGTCTGGGGTTGAAACTGAATTTTTGATGAATATGAGATTATACGCTATACTCTCAGCAACACTGATAATTGGGGCGGCGGCTTCTACCGACTGCAGCGCCCAGATTTTCAACCATAGAAATACCGATAACGAAAAGTCCAAAAAGCAACTCTTGAGGGAGAATGAACTTCTCCAGCAGAGGATAAGGGACCTTGAAGAAGAAATCCTTTGGCTCAAGACAGACGCATCCAAGGATACCTTGGAGTCCGAGGCCATGGCCGCTTATGAGTCTTCGGATGAAATCATTGCCGGAGACATCGCTCCCGAAGACTATACCCCCGAGATAACCGACAGCCTTCTTAGCGTATGGTATCTCCATCGCCAGAATCAGAGACTCCATGAAGGCGAAGGTTTCAATATGGACAGCGTCCGCTACACAACTAATCTTCCAGATTCAGTACTTATCGGAAGGCTTCAGAGGATGAATTCATTCATCGCCCTCCCCTACAATGAGACAGTAAAGAACTGTATGATACTTTATTCCGAGAAGATGCCTAAGAAAATGTGCAATATGCTTGGACTCTCCAAATATTATATGCCGATTTTCGAGGAGACCTTCCGGAAGTATGACCTCCCACTCGAGCTGAAGTATCTTTCCATCATCGAATCCGCACTCAATCCTAACGCAGTTTCCCGTGTTGGAGCGACCGGGATGTGGCAGTTTATGTACGCCACGGCAAAAGGTTATGGACTTGAAATAGATTCGTTCGTGGATGAAAGAAGAGACCCCTTCAAATCCGTGGATGCCGCTGCAAAATATCTTCAGGATGCCTACCGTATCTTCGGGGATTGGAGTCTTGCCATTTCATCATACAACTGCGGCTCTGGCAATGTCAACAAGGCTATAAAAAGAGCTGGCGGGAAGAGGGATTTCTGGTCAATCTACCCTTATCTTCCTAAAGAGACCAGGGGATATGTTCCTATGATGGTAGGTGCCATGTACGCTATCAACTATGCAAAGGAATACGGGTTGGAAGCTACTCCAATACAGCTTCCGGAGAGAGTGGACACATTCATGATCAGAAAAAATATCCACTTCCGGCAAATCAGCGAAGTTATAGGTATCCCCATGAGTGACCTTCGGGATATGAATCCCCAGTATTACAAGGACATAATCCCTGGCAATCAAGGCGAATACATACTTCGCCTCCCCTTCTTCTATAGCAATGACTTCCTGGAGATGCAGGACTCAATCTACAGATACAAAAACGTCGAAATTTTTGCATCCTCCGTTGATGTCAACAGGCCTACAAGAAGCGTTACTTCGGGCAGCAGTTCATCCTCAACAACTACTCAGTGGAAGTACTACAAAGTCAAACGTGGCGATTCTCTTGGCAAGATAGCATCAAGGAACCATGTGACTGTCAACCAGTTAAAGAGTTGGAATGGGCTTCGCAGCAACACAATCAAGGAAGGACAGAGGCTGAAAGTAGGGCGGACGACAGTCAGCTCGAGTTCATCCGTAGGTTCCTCCGGTAGTTCATCCTCATCGGGGAGCTCTTCATCTACGGCCGTCTATACAGTGAAAAAAGGAGATACCTTGACTAAGATCGCTGCAAAATATCCTGGAGTCACAGCAAAAGATATCATGAAATACAACAATTGCTCGGAGAATATCCAGCCTGGCATGAAGCTCAAGATTCCGAAGAAATAATCTATCAGAAAGACCTGACATACTGTACTTTAAGCTCGGCTTTGCCGGGCTTTTCCTTTGTATTGGATCCATACAGTCTCAAATAGAGCCTACCTTTTCCTACCGGTCCTCCGACAAAAAGAGACAGGGCGTACCCAGTGCCATAATATGCAGGAACGGAAAAATTACCCGGAGCATCCCTTTCATAGCAATAGAGCCTCCCCTCCCACGAATCCGCCTTGAAAAGAGCCGCTCTCCCGTAGACCCTGAACCTGTCTTTGACATATCCTCCTTCTATATACGAGAGGAAAGAGAAAATACCTGTATATACGGTATTTAGACGAAGACAGCAGCTGATGGAACCGTTTGAATACATCATATCGCTCCTTATGTCAGTTCTCTTCTTGGGATCATATGTCCGCCTTGAATCAACCCCTCTGAAAGCTATCGAAAAAGAAGGTGAAATTCTTGTTTTCCAGATAATTACCGTCTTTATCATCCGTCTTTCGGGATCTATTGAAGGAATGGGCAAAAGAGATGCCTCCACCGATACAGATGCAGTATTACTTATCTCAGAAGATCCAAAACCGGTCCTTCCCTTGATGGGGACATACTTCCCGGAAGAAAACTCCAGCGACAGAGCAGATGAATATTCTCCATTTTTCTTGCCCGTATATGAAGAAGGAAAGGCCCTGAGTCTCAGACCGCCCTTTAAATACTTCCCCATACGGGTAGAAAAACCTCCAATTCCTGCAGCAGAGGATCCTTTAAAGGAATATGAAAGCTCGGAATAATAATCCACTCCCTTTGAACTCCATCTCCCGTTTGTGGAAATAACCCCCTTGGAAAGACCAGAAATGCCACATTCCCCCTTCTTCCCATAGTATGTAATATCTACTCCACCATAGGGAGTAATCCTCATATTGGCTCCTTCCATCTTCTCTTTCAAGCCTTCTAGAGAGAAAAAAGTTGATACAGAATACCTTCCCCCCTCAAAGACAGCTGCCACTCCCCTGTGAGTTCCATCGCCGGAATACGACGTTACCGGGGAAATCCCCGTCGGTCTCCTGACGAGAGAGGATAGAGCGGAAATTGATGTCATATAAAACCCGCTCCACTGAGCAGCCCCTTGTCCAAATCTTGCATTGAAATCGCCAATAATTGCCTTCCCAAGCCATTTTCTCCCGCTCATAGTCAGGTTCCCCGATCCTTTCCACTCCCCTTCATAAGAACGCCTTGCAGCTATCCCTGCCTCAAAATTCTCCCCCCTTGACAACTTTGATTTCACCCCGTACGAATACCTTCCCCCGCTTTTTATGGATGCCTTTCCCTCAATGGAGCCTTTTATTCTCAAAGAATCCCGAAGAGAGCCTGGAGCCGAGCGGCTGGAAAAAGAAACAAATGGCGAGAGAGCTTTTGCATAATCCTCTGAGAAGCCGTCCACCATAGACAGTTCTTCAAGAGAAAGAATATCTCCGCATCGGGAACGATAATCGAGGATGCTTGCCGCCTGATAGCGGGTTAGAAGGCCGCTTCTCGAAAGCTTTTCCCTCCCGGATAAATTGATTTCCAAAGGATGCTCTGCTATAGCCTCGTATCTTTCTATGACAGATTCATCTATTTCTTCAGGTGAAGAAGCTCCGACGAGAAACAATATGTTATGTAGAAGCCCTTCAGAGTGCAAAAGCACAATTGCCAATGTTACAATCAGTCCCATGTTCCAATACTTCGGGAGCAATATATTGATAACCATTGATTCTGTTGTTGTTCAAGGAATAAAAAGTGTTGTTTCCTCTATGAATTTTTATGTTTTTTAACGAAATTTGCAGATATTAACATTGTGTCACAAGCATGGATAAGACAATAACACTCCACGACAAACGCTTCAGGCCCTTTATCAGCTACGAAGAGATTTCCAAGGCCATCGACTCCCTAGCTGAAAAGATTAATGCAGATTACGCCTCAGACCCGGAGCCTCCGGTTCTCCTGTGTGTTCTCAACGGCTCGATTATGTTCACGTCTGAGCTAATGAAAAGACTTGATTTTGATGCCGAGCTTGTTTCCATGAAGCTCTCCTCCTATCAAGGAACGACCTCGACTGGCAACGTCCGCGAAGTCATGAGCATAACCGGAGATGTCAAAGATCGCAAAGTCATTATCGTGGAAGATATAGTCGATACAGGGACCACAATCTCCGCCCTTGCAAAGACGCTAGTGGACAAAGGTGCCAAGGATATAAAAATCTGCACCATGCTCCTTAAACCCGAAGTCTACAAGAAAGATCTGAGGCTCGACTACGTCGGAATGGAAATCCCCAATCGTTTCATCGTCGGCTTCGGACTTGATTACGACGAGCTCGGAAGGAACTACAGAGATATTTACGTACTGGACATATAATATGAAATACTACATTCTTTTTGGCCCTCCGGGAGCAGGGAAAGGCACCCAGGCCAGCGCTATGGTTGAAAAGTTCAATCTATGCCATCTCTCCACAGGAGAGCTTCTCCGCAGCGAAATAGCTGCCGGCAGCGAACTAGGTCTCAAGGCAAAAGCCCTTATTGAGGCTGGTGCACTTGTCCCTGACGAAGTTGTCGAAGGCATGATAGAATCAAAGTTCAAGTCGGTCAAAGATGTTGACGGCTTCCTCCTGGATGGTTTTCCTCGTACCATCGCCCAAGCCGAGGCGCTTGATGATATGCTAGCAAAAACCGAAGAATCAGTTACTTCCGTCGTTTCTATCATGATTCCAGACGAGATGATAATGGAGCGTATCAAGCACCGCGCATCCATTGAGGGGCGCGCCGATGACGCAAAGGAAGAAGTCGTAGCCAACCGTATCAAGACCTATCACGACAAGACCGAGCCTCTCATCGGTTTTTATACCGAAGCCGGACGCTACAACGAGATTGACGGGGTCGGAACGATTGAAGAAGTAAGGAACCGTATCTTCGATTTGATGTCAAAATACTGATCTGCTTAGATTCTCTTCCAATTTATATTAGTTTTCATGCAAGATTTGCCTTTTTAGTGATTTAATAGTCGTTAAAAACAATGACGGCTATATGAAAAAGACACTATTTTTTGCCGCTATAGCGGCATTATCACTCGCAAATTCTTGCACTAAGGGAGACTTATTCGGGTACTACGCCATGGAGGCTGATGCCGCATACTTCCAACAATCGGAAGGAATGGCCGCCCCACAAGATGAGCAAGGCTCCGGCGATAAATTCGATGAGATCAAGGACAATCCTTTCATAAAGGCCAGCGAAAATGCTGTCTCAACATTTTCTGTCGATGCCGATGGGGCTTCATACGCTATTATGAGGCGATACATAACCGGTGGCTATACACTCTCCCCATCTGCTGTCAGAATTGAGGAGTTTCTCAATTACTTCACTTTCAATTACCCTGATCCCACCGGGGCTGAAAGTGTTGCAATCAATGCGGAGACAGGGGCCTGCCCATGGACTGAGGGCCATCGTCTGATTCGCCTCGGTATAAAGGGGAAATCTCTGAAAGATAGCGAATTACCGAAATCAAACTATGTCTTTCTCATCGATGTCTCCGGTTCGATGTCGTCAAAAGACAAACTGGACCTTCTTAAATCCGGCCTCATAGAGCTTGTCGATAACCTTCCAGTGACCGACCGTATTTCCATTGTGACCTATTCAGGCAAGGAGGAGCTTCTTCTTGAGTCAACCCTTGTAAAGGATGCATCCAAAATCAAGAAAGCAATAAAGAAACTCACCGCAAGCGGAGTTACTAATGGCTCGGCCGCCATTACTATGGCCTATAAAGAGGCAGAGAACAATTTCATTGAAGGTGGCAACAACCGCATCATTCTTGGGACAGACGGCGATTTCAACGTTGGAGTGACCAGCACGGACGCCCTCGTCGAAATGGTTGAGAATTACGCCAAGAAGGGTATTTATCTAACTGTTTGCGGATTTGGGACCGGCAACCTCAATGACTCCATGATGGAGAAGATAAGTAACTCAGGGAATGGAACTTACGAATACATCGATTGCGAAGATCAGATGATGAAAGTGTTTGTACATGAAAGGAATAAATTCATCTCCGTGGCCTCCGATTCAAAGATTCAAATCACCTTCGACCCAGAGTATGTCGACAGCTACAGGCTTATTGGATATGAGAACAGGGTCCTCTCCAACGAAGATTTTGAGAACGACGACAAAGATGCCGGGGAAATAGGTGCAGGACAGACAATTACGGCCCTCTACGAATTCATCCCCACCGAAAAGTACACCAACATGGAAGAAGTCGGAAAGTTCGACTTCAGATATAAGAAGGCCCTCGGCGAAGAGAGCAGACCGCTTGAGACCAGCATTTCAGGTGCGACCAACTCGACTGAGCTTCAGTTCGCGGCCGGAGTAGCTGCGTATGGTATGATTCTAAGAAATTCTGAATACAAAGGGTCATCCTCCTTTGCGATGGCAAAAGAGCTCGTCGGGAAAGGACTTTCATTCGACCCTAACGGATACAGGAAGAGTCTTGTAGATATTATAGGTAAGGCAGAGAAAATGGAATAGGCAAGTTATTTCCCCGCCTCGATTATGCAGTCATGACCGAGAGCGAACTTGTCGTAGGTAACTCTTCCTATAGAGCCGGCACGGATGCGGCCAGAGACCGGGTTCTTGATCTCGGTAATGCTGCCCCTGATGTCGGCTTCTATATTTCTACTGTCTTCAAATGCACGGTCGCAGAGAGGATCAAAGGTGCAATCCTCAAGAACAATCCCGTCAAGATAGCAAAGAGGCTGGTCTCCCTTTATGTGGCAACGGACGAAACGGACGTTCTTGGAGTGCCAGGCAATATATTCGCTGTCAATAACTGAGTCATACACTGTTACATTCTCGCACTCCCAGAAACTGTCCTTGGTGACTATGTTCGCCCTGTGAAGCTCGAGGTTCTTGCAGTACTGAAAGATGTACTTTGACTCGCACTCAAGACCGTCGATATAGATATCCTTGCAGTTCATAAAAGGATAGGTCCCTTTATCGAGTTTGAGGTTTTTGACACTGATTTCTTTGACATTCCAGAAGGTCTCGTCAGCGTCGTTAATCGTCACATTCTCAATGGTGAGATTATTCATTTCGCGGAAGAATTTCGGTCCGTCGATAACGCTATCCCGCATTGTCATATTGTTGCTATACCAAATAGCAGAGCGAGAACCTGCGGCAAAATAGCAATTGGTAATCAGACTTCCGTTCACATGCCACCAAGGGTACTTGCCGTAAAAGCGACAATTATCAGCTTCCACATTGCTGCAGCACTTGATTCCGGACTCTCCGTCGACTATCTCGATATTCTCAAGACGGACGTTGTGAATACCAAACAAGGGCCTTTCCCCGCCGAATTGTTTATCTTTTATAATCTCCATGTTTTTATGGACATTGCAGTATCAAGTGCCTACTCAGGGATATTGATTTTGGTGTCGAACTTGGGATTGTCTATGACACATTTTTCATGACTCTCCTTGACGGCATCCCACATCGCGGCAATAATATCCGGATGCTCGGCGGCGAGATTCTCTGTCTCACGGGGATCGTCGACGATATTATAGAGTTCCATCTTGTCGTTGCCCTTGTTGGCTCTCTGGAGAAGTCCTTTCCACTGACCGATACGAACGGCAACCCAACCCTTGCCCCCAGGGAACTCCCAGTAGAGATAGGGATGCTCCTGTTGTTTCTTTGGCTTGCCGTTAAGGATTGGAGCGAATGAAATTCCGTCATTCTCAGGTGCTTCCACTCCCGCGAGCTCTGCAAATGTCGGCATCAAGTCTGCGAAATAGGCCATATGATTGGTCTTTGTCGGCTTGAGACGGTCTCCCCATGCGGCGACAAAAGGCATTCGTATACCGCCTTCATGCAGAGAGCTCTTCCCCCAGCCGGCAGCGCAGCTGAACGGACCGCCGCTCTGGAAGTACTCCATCGGGGAATTCCCGTTGTGGGCCGGACCGTTGTCAGAGGTCACGATAAAGATCGTATTGTCCCAGATTCCCAGTTCCTTGAGCTTTGCTACCATCTTGCCGACCTGAGTGTCGATGTGCGTAACCATAGCGGCATACGTCGCGAGAGGATAGCGATTTGGGAGATACATGCCGCCGTCCGTGCAGGGCTCCTCCTCTCCGAGTTTATTGACATAATACATGACCTCCTCTTCGGGAGCTTGAACTGCGCTGTGGGGGACAGTCGTTGTCCACATTGCGAAAAACGGTCTGTCAGCATTGTCCACAACGAATTTTTCGAGCTTGTCATACATAAGATCGCAGCTGTAATACTTGCCATTATACTGCCTGTAACTGGCGATGTCCATAGGATCCAACCCCTCAGGAAGGGGCTTTCCCTGCATCACTAGTTCATTACCGGTTTCAATCTCCTTGTCATTCTCCCATAGGGTTGTCGGATAGTATGAATGGGCAAGGGCCTGACAATTAAATCCATAGAAATAATCAAAACCCATCTTGTTAGGGGTGGATTCGCTCTCCGGGAACCCAAGGCCCCACTTCCCTACCATCGCCGTCTTATAACCAGCTTCCTGCATCATCTTACCTATTGTCTTCGTACCTGGGAGCAGCGGCTGCTGGCCTTGCTGGTCCGGATTGAGGAAAATCCCGTTCCAGCCGAGCTGATCTCCCTCAGCAGGCTGGTAACGTTCCTGGTTGTGACGAATCTGCCCATGGCCCATATGCTTACCTGTCACGATGCAGCTTCGCGAAGGAGCTGAAAGCGGAGCGGCAGAGTACATATCGGTAAAAAGAATACCTCTCGACGCAAGGGCGTCGATATTAGGCGTTTCTATCTTTTCCTGTCCATAGCAACCAAGATCGCCATAGCCGAGATCATCGAACATAAGGTAAATGATATTGGGTTTTGGAGCCTGAGACCTGCTCCCGCAACCTGCAGCCGCCGCAGCTGCCGCTGCAGCTAATAAGAGTTTGTTAGTTTTCATATCAACCAGTTAATTAATGCAAAAATAGCAAATATTTATTAACCTCAAAGGATATCTCTTCATTGTATAGCGCTTGACCCAAAAACAAATGTAAATTCCGGCACCTCGTCAACCCATCTTGGAATGTCGCTGTTTTTTCGTACATTTGAAATCTTAAATGTATTGTTTAATGCTAAAGAGCAAAAAATATCCATATCTGAACTGCGTTGATTCTCAGGCTTTGTTTGACCAGTGCGAGAAACAAGGACAAAAGGACAACCTGTCGGTCATGACTCAGTATCTGCACAACCGCAAGTACATGAGCACCGCTGGCAAAGAAAAGGCCTTCTCCTTCATATCGGAGGAAGTCTTGGACAAAAAGGGGGGTAACGAATCCGTCCTGAACGACGATCCGCTTGAGCTCTACTTCAAAGAATTCTTTGACATTCCTTTTCCCGAGCCTGAAAAACCGAAGTTTACCTTCATAGATCTTTTTGCAGGTATGGGCGGTTTTCGTCTTGCCATGCAGGCGCAGGGTGGAAAGTGCATCTTTTCCTCCGAGTGGAACAAATATGCTCAGAAGACCTATATGGCCAATTTTGGTGACATACCGTTTGGCGATATTACCAAAGAAGAGACAAAGTCGTATATTCCAAAGTATTTTGATGTTTTGTGCGCAGGCTTCCCCTGTCAGCCTTTTTCAATAGCTGGAGTGTCCAAAAAAAACAGCCTTGGCCGTGAGACCGGATTCAAAGACAAAACGCAAGGCACCCTGTTTTTCGATGTCGCTGATATTATCAGTCGTCATCGCCCCAAAGCTTTCTATCTGGAAAATGTCAAGAATCTGGTCTCCCATGACAAAGGCCGCACTTTCAAGGTGATTACTGAGACACTGGAGGAACTGGATTACAGCATCCATTACGAAGTACTGGACGGCAAATCATACGTTCCCCAGCACAGAGAGAGGATTATGATTGTCGGCTATGACAGGAAGGTCTATGGCGGCAAAGAAAAGTTTGAGTTTCCAGTACTGGGCGAGCCCGTCAATTGCATTGGAGACATTTTGGAAAAGGATGTTCCCGCAAAGTACATCCTGTCGGACAAACTATGGGACTATCTCCAGAACTATGCCCAGAAACACAAGGAAAAAGGAAACGGTTTCGGCTACGGCCTTGTAGACCTCAATGGCATCACCCGCACACTTAGCGCCCGGTACTACAAGGATGGCTCTGAAATCTTGATTCCGCAGGGCGAAGGTGTCAATCCCCGCCGCCTTACTCCGCGCGAGTGTGCTCGGCTTATGGGATATCCAGACGAATACATCATCGATGCCGTATCCGAGGTGCAGGCCTACCGCCAGTGCGGCAATTCAGTAATTGTGCCGCTTATCACGGCCGTTTCAGAGCAGTTGGTTAAGACAATGAAAAAGAAAGTATGAGCGATATTTTCAACTACGCCATTTCTCAGGTAAACCGCTCAAAGAGGGCGTTTTGCCGTTACATTACTGCTAATGATGTCAGTGCGACTTCCCATCAAGAAGGATTCTACGTGCCGAAGCAGGCGGCATCCCTTCTCTTTGAAGAACCCGGTATCAAAGGGAGCAACAAAGACCGCTTCGTTAAAATTCGTTGGCAAGATGATTTTGAGACTGACAGCAGGTTTATTTACTACGGTACAGGTACCAGAAATGAATATCGCATCACGCGCTTTGGGAAGGGTTTCCCGTTCTTGGCGGAAGATTATGTCGGAAGCCTGCTCATTATTTGCCAGATGGATGATGACGATTACACGGGCATCGTTCTCGAACATGATGAAGATATAGATGAATTCTTTGCCGAGTTCAATCTCTCTGCAGAGAAAACCAATCACTTCATTGATCCTAATGTTCTTGTAACGCCTGACGAGAAGTTGAGGCAACGTTTGATTGAGATTGCCGGTACCATGACAGAGTTCCCTGAGACCAAAGAGATTTCCTTCGTGGCCAGCCAAATCTACAATGAGGTGTTCGGAATCACTGAAAACAAGATTCTCGACGAACCCGACAAGATCCTGCTCAGTTGGATTAAGACGGAAAGCGATTTGTTCTATCAGTTTGAGGACATCTTCTATCGTCCTGTGTATTCCACGCCGTTCGATTCCATAAAGGAATTCGCTGACGCTGCCAACTCCTTCCTGAATCGTCGCAAGTCTCGATTCGGCAAGTCTTTGGAGCATCACCTGGCCCATATCTTCACTGCGTCCAAACTTCGTTTCGAAGAGCAGCCCATTACCGAGGACAAGAAACGTCCCGATTTCCTGTTCCCGGGTGGAGCAGAGTACCACGATTTCCTTTTCCCGGCAGACGACTTGACTTTCCTTGGTGCAAAAACGACCTGCAAGGACCGCTGGCGTCAAGTTCTGAATGAAGCAGACCGTATCGACACCAAGTACTTGTTTACTCTTCAACCCAGTATCTCGGCCAACCAACTTCAGGAGATGAAACACGAAAAAGTTGTTCTGGTGATACCTGAAGACAACAGGGGATCTTTTGATGAACACTACAGAAACGACTTGTTCTCCCTAAAGCAGTTTGTTGGCATGGTCAGGGAGAAGCAGGGTCGTCAATATACCATATAACCCTTAATCACTCAAAAGTTCATTGAGTTGATCCATATTCCCGGCAACTCCACTAAAGAGCTTGTACATGAGTTCCGGTTCAATCATCTCGGGAATATAGACAACCACTTTCTTCCCGGCACCAGCCATCCAACCGGCCTCAGCATGGGCCGAGCGGCCGCATGGAATGACCAAAACGCAGATGTCAGCCCATTTAAGCGCCTTTAAATCCGCGTTAAACTGCTGCTCTGCCAGAGGGTGGTGTAATCCCTCTGCATATTCATTAAACGTCCAGTTGGGGGCATTATCGTCAATATCGGTCCAGTGAAACCCGCTTCCACCGTGAGGCGGATTCCGGAAGTCATAGACCTCGTGTCCGGCGGCCCTTAGCGAATCGACAACTTCAGGGTAATACGTGTTTCTCCAACTGGAGGCAACATAGATTTTTGCCATATAATGCTCGCTTTTTATATCTGTTTTCGCTTCGCTCCAATTCTCCTCACCTCATCCATCAACACCCTTTGGTGCTCCTCCGTCGCTTTCCTCTCGTTTCGCCGCCGGATTAGTGACTCACGGCGCTCTTTCTGACGTTGATTGAATTGCTCTCCATTCTCCACGAGTTCGTTAGCCACTCTTTCCACCGTATCAGCAAACTTGGCTTTGGTGAATTCGCACCCCCATACAATGATTACAAACCAATTCTTGGCCTCCAGCAGTCGCCAGACTTCATGGTCCCGCTCTTGATTTCTGGCCAGTTTGTTTATCCAGAACTCCGTGTTTGTCTTCGGAACCACGAAGTCCTTGCACCCCTTGTGTCCGTGCCAGAAACAACCATGAACAAATACGACAGTCCTGTACTTCGGCAGCACGATGTCAGGAGTACCCGGCAACCCTTTGAAATTAACGTGATACCGAAATCCGCGTCTCCACAATGCACGCCGTAACGCCACCTCCGGCTTCGTATTCACGGAACGGATGTGCGACATCAATGCGGATCTCTCCTCCTTTGACATAATATCGGCCATGATGATGGAGACTTGCGTATGCAAAGATAGCAAAGATTATTCAAGAGTGAAGACTTGTAAGAGAATGTCGGGAGGTTCAGCAGTACTTCTTCACCCTCTCCTTCAGCACCTCATTCTCTTCCCGCATCCGCTCAATCGCATCCAAGGCCCGCTGCACCTTCTTCTGTAGCGTAGGCTTCACCTTAGGCCCGGTGCGCTTTGGCGGCGCAGGCGCAACCTCGTCAATCCGCCCGCACATCTTCTCCAGCAACGGCACGGCCTCCCAGCCCTCCACCGCATAGATTTCATCAAGCCGCTTATTCAGCTTCTCAAAACCGTGGGTAACCCTCCGGCGGATAGCCTGCACCGTAGTCACCTTCAGCAGCGGCATCTCCGCCACCCGCATATTGCATTTCAGGTATTCTACCAGGAACTTACCGTCCTAGTCGTCGCCCAGCACCTTGGCGATGAATGAATAGAGGGCCTGGCGGTTGGCGCCCTGTACACAATCGGAATACCTCAAGGCCCGGATAATGGCCAGATCTCCCTCAAGCGCCTCAAGTTCTGTCTTCAGTTCCTCGCGTCGCTTCTCAATCTTGATGCGGTACGGAGTGGATTCCGGATCTCTCGGCCCTTTGTCCAGATGCTTGGGAGCAGTGCGCACCTTTCGGTTCTCGAAGCGTTCACACAAACATCGACCAGAGCAAGCAGATTAGCATCACAAGCAAGAGCTACGGCACGATGTACGGAAATGATACCTACTCCCGTGGTCATCAATGCCCCAATGCAGACCGCAAGAGCGACGCTACGATGAACCAGCAGACCTACTACGCCACCAACCAGACTCCCCAGATTCAGACGAATTTCAACCAAGGCATCTGGAGTTCACTGGAAGATGCGGAACGCTCGCTTGTGAGCAGCGATGCTGACGAAGTAGTTTATGTGGTCACCGGCCCTGCCTACAGAACCGTAGGCGGCAGCGAGACCATAAGTTACCTCACGGGCGCAACAGGCAAGAATGCCAATCCCACGCAGCTTCCTATTCCGAACTATTATTGGAAGGCTTTTTTGAAGGTCAAGTGGAGTGGTAACACGGTCACGAGCGCATCTGCCATCGGCTTTTGGTTCGAGCACAAGACCTATACCGCCGAGGCCAACACCAGCTGAACAACGTTCCAGAGCTTCTGACAGTAACGGTCTTATAGTCCTGACAACTGCCACGCATTGAAACCAATCGACTTTAGTTCATGAGGCTCTTGACTTTATCCTCGGACAGACCCGTAACCTCGCAGATAAAACACACGTCCATCTTCATGGAAATCAGCTTTTTTGCTGTAGCAATGATATTCTGCTCGATACCCTGCTGGATACCTTGCTCGATACCCTTCTGCAGATGGTATTCTCCGATGACCAGCTTGTCGTATTCTGTAATCATGGCTATGCGGTATTCCGTTTTCTGTTCTTCGCTAAGTCCGCCGGTCCTGGCGTTTTCAACAACCTGCTCAAAGCCGTGAAGATCAGCCGGTACCGGGACGCCCTTTGCAAAGTTAGGAAAATTTCGGAACAAGAAACACCATCGCTCTGTATTATTCGACAATTTGTCCCATATTTTCTGGAGACGGGAAAGCTCCAAGTAATAGAATGACAGTTTGTTGCCGTCCAGAATCTCACCGGTTTCCTTCTCTCGCATCTGGTAGTGGAAGAGCACCTGGTCTTCCGAAGGCGTAACGCTGTGGGACCTTACGTAATTGGCAATGCATAGTACATAGACGGGCAGCAGGAGGTATTTATCGGCACCCCGGTCCACTGGTTGTGGAGGGCGGAAGCGCCATAATACATGAGCCTGTCATCCATGTCCGAATCGGCGGTATACTGCATCTCAATGATGTATTTGCCGGTCGTAGTCTTGCACTGGACGTCCATCACGGAGCGCTTGTCCTTCTCGCTGTAAACGGGAATCTCGTTCGGGAGGTACTCGATATCCAGGACTTCCATGTCCAGGACATCACCGAGCAGTTTCACAAGATTCTCCTTCTTGAAGAAAAAATACTTGAAAGCCCAATCGACCCTCAGGTCGAGGAACATGCCAATCTCAGTTGGCGAATTGTTGCTGTGATCGTTCATAGTTCAAATCTTTTTGCAAACTAAGGAAAAAAGATTCGAACGGAACAAAAGATTCATTCAAACGATGTTGTTTCAGGGTATAAATTTCTGTTTTTTGCCTTTCCGACGGAAGGATCTTGACTATGTCGAGATGCATCGAGGCTTTATCTTCGGCTCAGCCCTCTCGCTCGATTACCTCATTAAGCGTATGAAGGGACTCTGCAGTCGCTTCCGGGGCTCTACAAAAATGGGGTCGACTAAAAAGGGTCGGCCTCTTTTTTTTGTGCGCCATATCTCCGCAG
>ERZ842401.261-NODE-261-length-73525-cov-8.629318_pt1 | contig 73525 bp, 41 predicted proteins | sample MGYA00521270_ERZ842401 | MGnify/ENA primary metagenome ERZ842401 (study PRJEB31892, sample SAMEA3878208) | bioreactor metagenome | biome: Moose rumen | place: Sweden | collected 2011-10 | study: EMG produced TPA metagenomics assembly of the PRJEB12797 data set...
ATACACTTTAAACTGCAAAGTTAACAAAAAATGGCTAAAACTCCAAATATAAAAATATATGAATAATAAACCTTGCCAATCTCGATATGTTTCAATATTCTATGTTAAGCCCCCAGCCGTTTGTCTCTTACTCATTTGCCGTTGCGGTATTCGCTCGGAGTAAGACCAAACATGGCTTTGAAACACTGGCTGAAATAGCGGGGAGTCTGGCAACCAACCTGAAGGGATATCTGGTTGACTGGAATGTCGGTGGACGACAATAACTGAGCGGCATGCTTCAAACGGATGTTGCGCATGTTCTGTTGGGAAACAGGCAATTTAATGCTCAAAATGATGTGAATATAAAACGCTGATTGGCATAATGCCTTCAATTTCATATCAGATTTTTTATTTTCTGACCAAGTAGACTTTCCTCTTTTTGTATAGTAAATAAAGTGCTTGAAATCAAGATGTTTAATAATTAAGATCCGCATGAGCCATCAACTCATGCGGATCTGTTTCTGCTTATATCATCCTGTCACTTTTACTATTTTATTAAATATTTTTTGCCGTTAATGATATATATGCCTCGTGGAAGGCCTTCCATATTTTCTCCTGACTTGCGGAGCAACTGACCGCCTATGCTGTAAATCTCACCGCTTATCAATCCGCTGTTCGAAACATCTATTATTCCGGTAACATCGCCGTCGATTATTCTTACATTAAAGGATTTTGCGGAATTTGAGGACTCTCCGTGGAAGTAGGCTCTGAAAGCGGGTATGGTCAAACCGGTACTTGAATTGCCTTTCCAGAATTTGTTCTGGGCTATGTAATAAATCGTTCCGTCTAAAGATGATTCAGGAAGGGTGGTGGAACTGTAGACCCCTTCAAGCCACCATCCGGCATAATCTGCTCCACTTCTGCCTTGGACATCTGTTGTCTTGAGGGTCATACCCGAACCTCTTGCACTCACCATTTCTGCATTCTCCTGCTTCTTGAAGTATACTACAGGCGTGTTGCCCTCAACAACATCGGCTTCGGCAAAATTCATCCAGCTGCTCTCGCCATTTGTAACGCTTTGAAGAACATAATATTGGATATCATCATCCGATTCCACTGGGAACGGCAAAATCAGGGTGCCCCATTGACTTTCTGACGACATACTGCGGCTGTAACTACCGGAAACAGTGTTGAAGCCGGTCTTGGTTATCGACAATGGAATGCCGTCTGTCACTACCATACGTTGACATTCGCCATCTACTACAACATTCACTTGATTGGTGGAAAATTGAGTGTTTGTCGCACCGTAGATTATCTGGTTCTTGTTCTCCGGATAGAGCCGCACACCGCTTGCATTCCCATATTCATCTATTGATGAACTGATGGTATAGTCCACCTCGGCATCGTTACGATGAATCCAAAAATAGTCTTGACGAAGATAACTGGCGTCGGTCTCTTCTGCGGCTGCCTGACCGCTTATAAACTCTACCTTCACATTCCTCATCTGGAAATAATGACCCACTGAGCGTATGCCAATCGTCATCTGATGATTCGTAACCTCAACCGCACAACTGTAGGTGTCGAACTGACGGGATGAACCGGTGTTCTGTGTGTGAACCTGCTCGCTTGCACCTACGCGGCTGCCTATGGCGAAAGCTACCAGGTTGGCGGCTTCATCAAAATCCTCTGTGCCTAAATCCACACTGAAACGGTAGGTGCCGTTAGGCAAATCGCTAATCACTTGGTTGATTTCAACATCATTGATGGTCTGTGACCAGAAATTGAACACCTGACTGCCATCTTGCTCTCGGGTCCAAATGTCTGATCTGCCTTGAATGTTGAGAATAGGTGTGTTCCAACCGTAAGGAGCGGAATTCACTATCGTGCTGTTACTTAAGTCGTGGTTAAATACCATCTGACTGGCATTCTGAGAGGAATTGGATATGTCACGCCCGTTGTTGAGAATGCTGATGGCGGTGGAAATCTCGGATTCTGTTTTGAACGACAGCTCGGAGTCGCTCCATGCATAGTCTGCCAATGCGGCTTGTGCTGCTCCATAATAGCCGGATTCATTGGAAGACGCCGCTGCACGGCACTGACGCAGTGCACGATGGTAGGCGTCTTCGTCATCGCTACCGTAGTAGTAGAGAACGGCATTGTCCCAGGCTACCCAGTTGGCACTGGTGCTGCTCAGACGAATGCCCAAATCATAGGTGCCTGCTTCCAGAGTGGCTGTCACACTGAATTTCTCGGGAAAACCGTCCGAAGTGGAACAACTCGTTGCTGATTCACCGAGAAAAAGGCTGACTCCGGTTGTGGCTGCAAGGCTGTTGTTCTGGTTCACGGCATTCACAGGTGCCTCGAATTTGTATTCTCCTTTTACCAAACTCAATGATTGGTATAGGCTCTGGTCGGGCAACGTACCGTTATTCGCATTCACCCAACATTCTATGTAGTCCAGATTGAAGTGGTTGCGCCCGTTCCAATTGTTAATAGCCCAATAGCCGTTTTCCGGCTTGCTGCCTGCGTAATCCTCTGTCCAACCTGAGATCGTGCCTTCCATGCGAGGATTCTGAAGGTTCAGACGAACTGGATAGTCCGACGAAGCCAAACTCAAATATTCGGTTTCTGTGCCGGCATACTCCAAAAACAAATTGTCAATGGCAAGCCAGTTGGCATTGGTGTCGCTGCTCGAACGAAGTCCGTAAGTAAGGGTGTGGTCGCTCACTGTAACTTTCAATTTCAATACCACTGGAGTGGCATCTGCGGTGCTGACTGGAGTCGACTCATCGCCGGCATAAAACGTGATGCCGCTTACATTCACACTCTGGTCGGACTGGTTCGTGGCTATAAACGAGCCGCCTATGTAGTAGGTGCCGTTAGGAAGCTCGCTGATTGTTTGCTCCAGGCTTGTCGAGCCTATGCTGCCGCCGTTCACCCATTTCTCGAAGAACGGGAAGTCTATCAATGCATCGCCGTTGATGTAAGGGGCACCACCGGCACTGGTGTTCAGACTGAAGCCGCTGTTGCTCCATTCACTGAAATTCCATGTCGATAACCATGGAGCATAGGCGTTGGTGATGTCATAACCGTTGTCGTCAACAACGTGGATGATGTAGGTCTGTTGGAATGTGCCCTCGGAAGAACTGAAAGTCAAGTCGTAGGTGCTGTCGGAAGTGATGTCTGAAATGGTCAGGCTGCTGCCTGTGCTGCCGTCGCTCCATAGATAACTCGGATTGGTGAAACCCTCCTGTACATTGGGACTCAGAACCACCATAGAACCTTTATTTACCGTTATTTCCGAAGTGTTGTCATATGTCTTCCCGTCTACAATTATTCGAGGCTCAATCATTATCACCTTGATATTGAACGTGATAGGGTTGTAGCGGCCGGCCTGGTCAACATATGCTCCGGTCACCTCACGGTCGCTTACAGCTGTCACAACGCGTGTCTGGCTGCTGACACCATTGTCCCACATGTATTCACCATATCCGCCTACACCATTTATACCTAACGTAACTTCTGTGCCGTAAAACACATTTATGTTCTTGATATCCACCACACTTATGCCGTCAACCTGGGCATAACCGCTCACTTCGGAAGGACTGCTGTCGCCCTGCACATATATTGTAAACACTTGCTCGCTTTTGACACCGTTGGCATTCGTGTATGTCACTCGATATACATAACTGCTGTTGGTGGTTATGGTGATGGATTTGCTTGTCGCGCCGGTATTCCATTCCCATTTGCCGGTGTCTTGCTCGCCGGAAGGAAGAAGAGGTGTGAGAGTCAAAACACTCCCTTTGGCCAAACCGGTGTTGGTGTTCACTACATACGTGTTCTGAAGACCGCCAAGTTCGTTGTGGTAAATCGTGGTGCCGTTATAGGTGATGGAAGGGCTCAGAAGGGTGGGACGGCTTGAGGCACTGGCAATACCGTCGTGAGTGCAGGTGAGTACGCTGTAACCCAAGTGGTCGTAGTCGCCGGAGGAACTGCCGGTGCCTCCGTCGTCTATGCCCATGTTGTTCAAACCAATCTCGCTGTAAGGCATCTCTATGCCCTTAATCCCTTCATAATGGCCTATAATGCGAGCCCAGTAAGCACGGACCTGACCACGGCTGCCATCGTTGTAGCCGGTCTGAACCCATGCGTTGTGCCAAGCAGTGCCACGGTCGGCATAACGGTAGTTCACCCAAGGCACATCATCCAAACCTCCGAAATTGTAGGCTGCAACCCCTTCTATTCCGGCTGCAAGGCGGTTGTCCATATAGCTGAAAAGGTCGTCACCCTGATTCCATGCGGTTTGGCATATGTCAACTGCCAAACCTAAGGCCATTGTGGTATGGCCCTGGTCACGGCCACTTTCCTGCATTTGGCCAAGCTTGCCGTATGGACCACGGGAATCGGTGCTTATATTCGGAACCAAGTTGCCAAGATATTCGGTCAGACCGTAATTGCCTACCTCTGTTCCGTTGCTCTCAGACCAATTGCCAACCTGGTCATATTTGTAATACGACAAACCTTGATTATACATATATACATCGTCCATCAAAACGCCCATGCTCACCACGGCCAGGGCATTGCATAAGCCCCAGTTGCTCCAGTAATGACCGGGACGCTGGCCGTTAACCTGACCAGGATTAAGCCATGTGTCATGACGACGCCGGAGGAAGTCTATGCATACTGGATACCACACACGCTTCATGTAAGCCTTGAAATACTCAAAGTCGTCCCGGCTCCAACCTTCATAATCACGTACAAGCTCGGCCGCCTGAGCCAATTCATAACCGTAAAGACCGCTTGCAAGCGACATGTTGCTGTTGCCGCTGACATATTTGTTGTTGTTTGCCCAGGCCATCAATATCCTCACGGCTGCGTCGGCATTGGCAATCGTGCCGCCTATCTTCCAACGTAATGCATTTTGGTAGGCCATGTGAGCGCCACGCGCGGCATTCAGATAGTTGTCGCCACTTCCGCTACGCCATACCGTCTCGGTTGGCCAAGTGGCTACGTCCGACTGAGAATAAGCGGAACTTAAGAGTACATTCCAGGCTTGGGTAACTTTCTCATTCCCTTCGGCCAACTGCTGACGGATACGCGCAAAATCGGCGTCTGTATGCAAACCGCCGGGATGACGGAAACCACGGTCAAGGTTATAGGCATTCGTCAGATTCGATGTGTCGAAACTTAACCCGGCACTGTGTGTCATATTGGTTTTTGCCGTAGTCAGCTGAAGCAACACCTTATCTATATAGATCTGGCTCGATGTGGTCGCCACACAGGCCTTGGCAATCGTCAGAGCATTACGCAAATCTTCTACCGAACCTGGCAGATAACTGCTCAAGTCGCCTGTCGACAGCAATGACTCAACATCGGATATCGCCGAGTTTAAAGCGCTCTTGTCACCATCACTGCCATGCTCGTATTGATATTGAAGGGTCTTGCGCTGTTGGGAAAGACTCGCCAATTCTGAATTGTCCAATGCGCGCGAATACAAGCGGAAATCGGCTATAAGCGCATTCTTCAGATAGTTGTCACCGCTGAACGGAGGACGACCGAGCCAGTTGTACGACGGACTCGAACTGCCGTAGTTTGTGCTGTTTAAAGGCATGTTGTCAACACTCCCCGCTTGACGGCCGTTGATGTAAAGAACGGCATTATTGCCATCTTGTACGTAGGCTACATGAACCCATTCGCCTTTCACACTCTGACTGCCAATCTCTATGCCGGTCTCATTGGTGTAGCCCCCTGTCGACGTGGCTACGCGCTGGGCATTCAGACGGTAAGCGCTATACTTGCCATCACTGGCGCCTGTGGCGGAGGAAGTGGAAAAACTCCATAGGAAATAGCCGTTGCCGTCCAACGATGCGCTTGAGTCTACAAGATAATACACGGATATGGAATAAGAGTCGGTTGAAGCAAAACTGCTCCCTGTGCCCGAACCCATGTCCAGATATCCGTTGTTTGTGCCGAGATTCAGCACCTTGTAGGTGCCCATCTGTTCTATCGTGGCATTATTCTTGAGCAAACCGGTATTGCCGTTGCCTGAATCATCGGTCACAGTGCTGCCGCTGCTCTCATTAAAACTGTAGTGAACTGATAAGCCGTCCGACGATTGGCCGCTCATCATCGACGGCATCATCAATGAGCAAAGAAGAAGTGATAGGGTAAGTGTTGATTTGGTTCTCATGTTATTTAGTTGTGTCTTATTTTTAACCGAGTTAGTCACATTATTTCGTCTTAATGACTAATTTGAGTCAATGCAAATTAAGTTGTTATTTGCAAATATAAGAAATAAATAACAATAAGCTGCCCCTTTTTGTTGCAATCTCTGTGTCTTTTTGTTGCAAAAAAAATGACTGTTAGCGGGTGGGAATGGTCAGAACCACCTTTTCTGTCTTCCCTTCATAGTAATATTTTGGGAAACTCACGTATATACGTTTGGTATACGATTCGGCATCAGCCGATGGACGGCTGTGATGAAGACTCACGTACGCCGTGAGTTTGCCGTCAGCGGCCGGCACTATACTGTCTTCGCAAAAACTGAAAAGGTGATTCCCGTTATCCGTAGTCTTATAGCCTATGAAAGCATTGATATAGCGGGCGCTTTCCCATTGGCTCAGCAAGTCTACAGGATCACTATCATGATTTTGATAACTGGAGTAAGGACGTGGAAGCGACGAAACCACGGTCGATATGCTGTAAATCTTGAACGATTCTTGGCTTCCAGAGTCGTCTATGCTGTAGGAGCAAAGACAGCGTAATGTCGTGTCAGCCACGTTGCTGCTTATCTTGCGGTCAGCGCTATATATTCGCCCGTCGTCAAGAACCACCTCACTCACGTTCTTGGCTCCGTCAATCCTTACTTCGGCCAATTCCGTGTGCATCGGTGGAAATCGGTAATCGTCGTCATCGCTACAACCCATCACCACAACAGAAACAAATAAATATGTCAACCAATTCCTAAGCAATTCTGTTCTTTAAAATAATTAAACCAATACCCACTACAACCAACTCATCAACTAAACCACAAACAACTCGCTAACTGAAATAATTAAATCGTAAAATATCCAAACAAAGCGCAAATCGTAAATAATTAAACCTACCCAAACCTAAATAAACCTATCTATACCTAAAAAAACAAATAATAAATGGTAAATAAGAAACAATTCCTCATTCCTCATTCCTAATTCCTAATTTCAAATAAAAGCCGTCCGCATGGAAACAATTCCTCATTCCTCATTCCTAATTTAAAAAAACACCTTCTCCCTGTTCAGCATCGGATTGGCATACATCTCATATATCTTGCTCCGAAGGAATGCGAAGTCGGCATTCGCTATGCTCACTTTCTTCAGCTGACCTTCCACATATGCCTCAAACTTTTCCTCGTCGGATTTGCTATAACGGTCGGAATAACGTTTCTCGCCGAGGTGCTTGTCTAAAGCCACGTAGTGAATGGCATAAGGCTCGTAGTTGTTGTAAATCTCTTGGTCGATATAAGATGCCACCGCCTTGAAATACTCGGTCTTTGGCATGTCGGAAGGAAGACTGTCAAGATAGTCGTTTATGCAACGCCCGGCTTTGTAGTGGATACGCCCTTTCTTGCCGAATATACCGGTCTTCATGTTGTCAAGGTCGTCCTGCTGACTCTTCTTGAAACCCTCTATATCGCGCTTCTGCTGCATTTCCGATGCCTTCAGATAGTCGCATGGGTCATATTCATATGATATCGACAGAGGAACGATGTTTAGCTCGCGCAGGTCGCCACCCATCGACATCATCTTCAACACGCTTTCCTGAGTCTGGTCATTGCCGTCCTTGGCGCGACCCTCGCGTTGTGCAATCCATAGGTGCTCATGCTTTTCATTAATGGCAAAATGCATGTATTTTGATAATTTAGCTGAAGCCAAGAGCATCTCACGCATATTCAAAGAACGTTTAACGATAAATGATTTGTTAATGCGTACTAAATCTTTAATCCATGGACGTATCAGCAAATTGTCGCCTATAGCTATTTCTACTGTATTGAAATCATTTTCTAACAAACTGACATCAAGCAAGGCCGGGTCTAAGACTATGTCACGGTGATTGCTTATGAATGTGTAGTTCATGTCGTGATTCAAGCTGCTGTAGTCTGCATGAAGACCCTTGCTGTGAACTGATAGCAATTGCTTTAAAAATGGATATATCAGCTTCTGCTGAAATGATTCATTTGTACTACAACCCCAAACCAAATCCTCTATCTGACTTATTGGGACACCTGAGAATATGTTACCCGCAATATGACGAAACTCCGGGTCGTTCAATAGCTTGTCAAACACATCATCTAGCTCTTCGGCCATATAAGGACGTATGTCATCAAAATCGTGTATGTTCATAACATCAAAGTTTTTTGTATGTTTATTTCATCCCTCATTCCTCATTCCTGATTTTAAAGAACAATTCCTGATTTTTATATACAAATCACCTCGTTCAGGATGTCTTTCATCTCCAGCCCTGCTGCAGCTGCCTGCTGAGGAATAAACGAAGTAGGAGTCATGCCGGGAGTCGTGTTGATTTCCAACAGTGTTATCACGTCTGTCGTGCTACCGTCAGCATTTTCCCTTTTTGATATGAAATAGTCAACGCGGATTATCCCTGAAGCCCCGAGTATGTCGTATATGTGCGAAGTAAGGGACTGAACCCTGTTTGTGGTGTCTTCACTCAAACGTGCAGGAGTGATCTCCTCCACCTGTCCGTTGTATTTTGCGTCGTAGTCGAAATATTCGTTATGACTTACAACCTCGGTTATCGGCAACACCTGAATGCTCCCGTCATTTTTGCGATATACACCGTTGGATATCTCCATGCCATCAAGGAGCGATTCTATCAACACCTCGTCGCATTCTTCATGTGCTTTTTCTATTGCTGGCAATATGTCAGATGCTTTCTTGCATTTACTTACACCGAAACTCGAACCGGCACCGTTCGGCTTAACAAAACATGGCAAACCGAGTTCGTTTGCTATCGACTGACCATCAACAGGCATTCCCTTGCGAACCAATATCGAATCGGCTATCTTCACTCCGAAACCTTTCAAGTATTGATTGAGAGAAAACTTGTTGAAGGTCAAGGCTGATACCAGAACGTTGCAAGTGGAGTAGGGGATACCCATCAACTCGAAATACCCCTGAAGGATGCCGTCTTCTCCGGGAGTGCCGTGAACGGTTATATAGGCAAAGTCGGGACGGATGGTCTTACCATGATCAACGAAGGTGAACGTGCCGCGGTCTACTTCTGTCATACTGCCGTCGGAAAGGTGGGCATGCCACACATCTTTATGAAGCTCAATAGTGTATACTGTGTATTTATCTTTATCCAACCATGAGGATATGCCGGATGCGGAACGCATCGACACTCCGTGTTCGGAGGAATCACCTCCGGCTACTACTGAAATAATCTTTTTTTCCATTATATCCTTATTTTTAAGTTTTGATTTTTAACTTGTCGCGTAGCGATACCCGCTCCGCCATTTTTCTATCAATTCCTGCATGTCGGGCGGTAGCTCGGAAGTGAAAAACATCTCCTTTCCGCTGCGGGGATGTACGAAACCGAGAGTCTTGGCGTGAAGAGCCTGGCGTGGACAAGTGGCAAAGCAATTCTCCACAAACTGGCGGTATTTCGAAAACTGAACGCCACGCAATATCTGGTTGCCGCCATAACGCTCGTCATTGAAGAGTGGATGGCCTATATGCTTCATGTGAGCGCGAATCTGATGAGTACGCCCGGTTTCCAACACACATTTCACCAGTGTCACATAAGCAAAGCGCTCCAACACACTGTAGTGGGTCACGGCATGCTTGCCTATGCCGCTGTCGGGTGGAAATACGGCCATCTGCATACGGTCGCGCGGATTACGCGCTATGTTACCGGTTATAGTGCCCTCGTCATCCTTCAACACGCCCCATACTAAGGCGTTGTATTCACGGCGAGTGCTTTTGTTGAAAAATTGAAGACCGAGATGGGTCTTCGCAAAGGCGGTCTTGGCAACCACCAGCAAACCCGACGTGTCCTTGTCGATGCGGTGTACCAAGCCTATCTCGGGGTTGTTGATGTCGAAGTCCTTCACGTCCTTCATGTGCCAAGCCAATGCGTTAAGCAGGGTGCCGTGCCAATTGCCGAAACCGGGATGAACCACCAATCCTGCCTGCTTGTTTACAACCAGCAAGTCCTCATCTTCATACAATATATCAAGGGGAATATCCTCTGCGGTAATCGTGGTCTCATAAAACGGACGGTCAAGCATCACCCGGATCACGTCGCCGGGCTTAACCTTGTAGCTGCGCTTGATCGGACGGTCGCCACACATTATGAAACCGGCGTCGGCGGCCTTCTGGATCCTGTTGCGGGATATACCTGATAAATGAACAATCAGAAACTTGTCCACACGGAGAAGTTTCTGGTTCTTGTCGGCCTCAACACGATAATGCTCGTATAAAGGGGATATCTCGTCTTCTTCTGTCTCTGTGTCCTTGTAGCGGGCAAGCAATTCTGGTGAAGAATCGGAATATGTCTCATTTAATGTGTCTGCCATCTATCGGGAGATAATGCATAGTTCTCAAATCTCTATGGACTTTACCGGATTATAATTCCACATTGAAATTGCCGTTGTCAACTACGCCGAAATCCACAGATGTGCTGTCCTGATCACCACCGCCTACTATCAAAGTCAGGGTGTCCTTGTTGTTAAGCATGTCACCACTGTTGATAACACGGCCCCTCTGCCTTATGCCCAAAAGCAAACCCTTCGGCTCGTTGTAAACAATCTCGGAAGGACTGCCTACGATGAAACCCAAGTCAGTCAACTGACGCGCACCAAGACGTTCCGATACATTACGAATCATGTCGGGAATGCGAACAGGGGGCTCGCCTGAGCGTTGGAGAGTCAAGTATATGGCACGGCCGCTCTTTACTATATTGCCAGCATGGGGACTCTGAGACAACACAATGCCGGGACGGCTCTTGTGCTTCGGATCGTAGATGGAGTCAAAAACCACACCCTTCAAATCTGCCTTGCGAAGCTTGGCCATCGCCTTCTCGCCGTCCATACTCATAACCTGAGGCACGCGGATCTTCTCACCGTGATGGGTGAAAATATCCAATGAATTATAGGCCGCATAAGGTATACCGGCTAATAATACCAATGCCAATAGTACATTAAGCCAAAACAAACAGCCGGAACGACCGCTGAAATAATTGCGTAAACCCATGTGTCTTGTTTGTTCTTTTATGGTTCAGGTAGTTCCTACCTATCAATTTTCTTAAATTCTTCTAGCCCAAAAATTATTCACGTGTTATACTCATCTTTCATTCTCTTAATATCTCGCAATCTGCTAAACTCCCAGTCTTCATTAACATTATCTTGCAAATTTACGAAATTAATGCCAAATGACAATCGTTTGCATTCATTTTTTTGACTAATATGAAATTTACAACCATTTAAAACCAAAATGACATCAAAAATTCTACTTCTGATAACAATATTCTCGAACAGATAACCCCATTCCGCCTATTCTGCCCATTTCGCCTATCCTGCTAAAAAAATACAATTCCTCATTCCTCATTCCAAATTCCTAATTTAAAATAAAAACCTCGTCTACTGAAAAATTTGCTTAATTCAAAAAATATATGTAATTTTGCTGACACACTGTTAAAACCACGCTATCATGGAAATTCCGACGCGCAGATACCCTTTGGGAATACAGACATTCAGTGAGATAATAGAAGAAAACTATTATTACGTTGACAAGACAGCTGACATCTACCGCATGACCAGCACGTATAAATATGTCTTTCTCAGCCGTCCTCGACGGTTCGGAAAGTCACTGCTCGTGTCAACACTTGCCTCCTACTTCCGTGGAGAGAAAGATCTGTTCAAGGGTTTGGCCATGGAGAGGCTGGAGAAGCAGTGGAAGAAGCATCCGGTAATTCATCTCAGCCTTGCATCGGTGAAGGAGATAGAGCCGAAGAGAATTGAGGAAAGCTTGAAAAACCGTTTGAGAGATATAGAAAACCAGTTCGGCCTAGAGCAAAAAAGCGAAGGATTGGGCGACCGCCTCAACGACATCATACAGCAAACTACCGAGCAATACGGCGAGAAAGCCGTCGTGGTGCTCGACGAATACGACGCGCCTCTGCTTAACGTGCTCCACGACGAGGAAAAGCTCGTTGAGGTACGCCAACTCATGCGAACGCTTTATTCGCCTCTGAAAGATTGCGACCCATATCTGCGCTTCGTGTTCATCACCGGAATCAGCAAGTTCTCCCAACTGAGCATCTTCAGCGAGATAAACAACCTGAAGGTCATCAGCATGATGCCGGAATACGCCACCCTCTGCGGATTCACACAGCAGGAGGTGGAAGACAATTTCCCGGAAGGCATCAAACGGCTGGCGGAAAAGGAGGATATGACTGTGGAACAGGCACTCGGCAAACTGCGTCAGACCTACGACGGCTACCATTTCGCAGCCGACTCACCGGGTGTGTACAATCCCTACAGCATCATCAACGCACTCTCCGACGGCACGTTCGACAACTACTGGTTCTCAACCGGCACGCCGTCGTTCCTCGTGGAGATGATCCGCAAATTCAATGCCGACATATCGAAGATTGACGGCAGCGAGGCTCAGATGACGGAATTCGACGCTCCGACGGAGAACATGAAATCCATCCTGCCGCTCTTCTATCAAAGCGGATACATCACAATAAAGGATTACGACAGGAAAGGCAGAATATTCAAACTCGGATTCCCGAACAATGAGGTGAAGACGGGATTGATGGACAACCTCTACACCTATTACGTGGCACCCACACTCGACTACCGTGCAACCAACCTGTGGAAAATCAGCAAGGGATTCATATATAACGACGTGGAGTCGTCCATGCAGACACTACAGGCCTATCTTGAAAGCATACCGTATCAGGACAGCCATTTCGACGAGAACCATTACGTTCAGATGCTCTATGTGATCTTCTCGCTGCTGGGCTTTCATGTGGAGTCTCAGGTGCGCACAGCCAAAGGACGCCTCGACGTGGTGGTGAAGACAGACGACGACATATATGTGATGGAGGTGAAACTCGACAGTCCGGCCCGGGATGCCATCGACCAGATTGACACAAACCACTATCTCATTCCTTACACCCTCGACAACCGTCGGCTCACGAAGATCGGCATCTCATTCTCCACCAAGGAACGCAACATCACCGAGTGGATAATCGGATAACTGAAAAAACTTTGTTTTTTAGTAGACGAGTTGACAAGTAGACGAGTATACAAGTTGGCTGTAAGTTATATATAAATAAAAAAACGTAAAATCTTTCTTTCAGAACTTTCATTTTTGTCTGACTGTTTATGTAAACAAGTTTACAACACTGCCAACCAAAATAGAAAGGCAATTCTTGCAGAATTGAAAAATTTTACTCCGGAAAAAGTCCTTCGTTTCACTCCGGAGAAAAAACATTTCGCTGCGCTCCATTCAGAAAAAACTGCAGGGGAAAGAAGTTGTTCCTTTTTAATTGATGTTGCAGTTGCTAATAACTATTTTGTTTTTATTTTGTTAACAGCGACCGCTGTATTTTGTGTGGTTTTTATATTGTTTCTGCGTGTTTTGACTATAGATAGGATGACGCGGCACTGCGGTTGTGCTTGTTCAGCCCAAAAGTATAAAAACTACTATTTTTTTAACTATATAACGGTTTCAGAAGTTTATGTCAACTGCAGCCATGCCGCATGGCTCTCTCGACACTCAACTCTATCTGCACTCGACTCTCGACACTTAATATTTGCATCTTTTTCTCTACAGATGAACGCAATGTTGAGGAATGGAATAATATGTTTAGGGATAAAAAACCGGATTATATGAGTATTTTTGTTAAAAAAGTGGGCTTATAGGGCGAAAAATGTATATGTATGAAAATGTATAAGGTAGGTTTGTTGATTTTGTTTTTGCATCATGGACGAAAAAAAGGAGAATCAATACAAAGCTTTATGTGAGGCGGTTGAACGTCGTGCTGGCAGGAGCCTGAAGGAATCTCAGGATTTCGACTGGCTTGCGGGACAGATTATGGACACCGTCCACCAGATGGTGTCGGCAAACACTCTCAAGCGCCTGTGGGGCTATTATGAGAATGTGCATGTGGTCACTCGTAAGAGTGTACTCGACATGCTTGCGCAGTATGTTGGCTACAGGAATTATGCTGTCTTTCTCATGTCCGCCAATTCCAAGGATGGAAGTAATATCAGTGATTTCGTGAAGACCCATCATCTGGACACGCGTAAACTGGGTGAGGGTTTTATGGTGTGCATCACCTGGAATCCCGACCGCAGAGTGATGGTTGAGCATTTGGGCGGCGGCCATTTTGTGGTGCGCGATGTGGAGAATTCAAAACTCAGTGTGGGCGACACTTTCGACTGCCATCTTATGATAGAAGGGGAAACCCTCTTCTTGAGCAACGTAGTTCATAACGGCAACCCTCCTATGGCTTATCAGGCCGGCAAGCAGGGAGGCATTCATTTCGAAGTAGTAATCGACTGATTTATGGCAACCGGCGACACTAATTCCTCTGGTTTCACATACGACGGATTCGAGGGTATCGACAACTCGTTTACCAATATCAGTGTGGTGAGTCGCTCATCACACAATCTTCTGCTCAAGGCACTCCGCTACGGTCAGTGGTGGATGCTGAAATGCCTGCTCCCAGAAGAGCGTGGGCAGTCGGTGTTTCAGGAGATGCTGCGCAAGGAGTTCGAGATACTCATCCAGATGCAGCATCCTCATATAGTGAGGGCGTTCAACATAGAGGAGGTGGGCGACTATGGTCCGTGCATCGTGATGGAATGGCTGGAAGGAGAGAGTCTTCATGATTTTCTTGCACGTCATCCTGACGAGCAGACTATTCTGCGATTGGTAGGCGATCTCGCCGATGCAGTCGAATATGTTCACAGGAAGGGTTTCGTTCACCGCGACTTGAAGCCCGAAAACGTGATTGTGAGCCACAACGGTGAGAATGTGAAACTCATCGATTTCGGCCTTGCCGACTCCGACATCTATGCTGTGCTGAAGCAATCGGGCGGCACCGACAGCTATATGTCGCCTGAGCAGGAGGAGGGTGGGGCACCCGACATCCGCAACGATATCTATTCTTTCGGAGTAATGCTCAAGCAGATGAACCTCGGCAAGCGTTTCGAGCCAATCGTGAACCGCTGTCTGGAGCCAATTGACCGTAGATATAGCACAATCAAAGAGGTGAAAGATGCCATACGTGCTAAAAGCCGTAGAGGAGTGAAGATGGTAAGTAGCAAATGGCTGTGGTTGATGGCTTCTATCATCGTGTTGTTTGTGGGTTTGCTGGGATATGGTCTATATAAATATAAAATGCTGGACGACAACAGGCCGTTGGAATTTGATGCTAATGGCCCCGACTACGAGGAATATGTGCCAGAGGATTTGACACTAGGCGAGAAGCCTACATTGAAGATAGTGAATCCTGATTTCCACGGTGTGAAAGGCTACGGCTGGAATTTCGCACCTAATTGCCATCCTATATTTTATAATCAAGGCAATATATCTTTGGCCCAATTCTATATACAGACATTCGACTTTTGGCAGAATATCGGCGGGCTTGAACCTGGAGATTACGAACTGAGCGTCCATGCCTTTCACCGACCCGACAGCGGACAATGGTCGAAATATTACTACGAACATGCTGAAGACAAGGAGAACGGCACAGTATATTCAACGGCAGAACTGTATGCCGATAGCGTGTCGGTACGGCTACTCAACTGGGCAACCGAATGCAACTCGGAGCCACTGCCCGAAGATCCTATATTCTTCGAGGAACAGGTGAAGGACATAATTCCAAACACCCTTCCTGCTGCTGGGTACTACTTCAACCACGGACATTATCTCAACAAACTGAGATTCAGTGTTGAAAGTGACGCGGATTCTGTGCGCATCGGGTTGCGTCTGCATGTCATGAGACCGAATTCACTCTCATGGGTGGCGTTCGACACCTTCAGACTTAGGTTGATAAAATAAAAAAATCAGGAAGCGTCACGCTTCCTGATTTTTTATGACTTTAATTTGCTGTTTATGCAGGGTATTTCTCAGATGGACCATATTTGTTAGGACCAACATTGCTGTCGAGGCAGCAGAAAATCAAAATAATGATAGAGAAAATAATCAGCACAATAGACAAAGCAACCGAACCCAAAAGTCCGCCAACAGCTCCGTCTACACTACCACTCTTAGCACTGAACACTGTTATGAGTGTCATAATCAGTGTAAGGGCATATAATCCGTAGAAAATCCATGCCAACATAGCAGGTTTGTTGGTGTCCTGTAGACGGCGAACTAAAAGGCTTGCTGTAAGTACTATTTCGGCTATTCCAACAATTAATTGTAGAATACCTCCAACTGTTCCTCCGATAGAACCAAAAATAAGATTAAGTAACCAACCGCCTACTCCAACTACGAGCATAACCCACCAAAATTCAGAACGGCGTGCACGTCCGTTGAAGTTTGTGAGGTTTGCTAACCAACGCTGAATAGCTTCACCTATTTGCACTTGTGGAGTACCTTGTCCTTGTGGTTGGAATCCAGGCTGAGGTCCTGGTTGAAATTCATTTGCCATAATAATAAAATTTAAAAGGTTTATAATAATTAATTAAATAGTTGACGTATCGCTGCACTCATATTAAAATAAGTTGGCGTGTGAACGTGTTGTTTGTGGAGCCATAGTGTCCACTTGTTTTGCAAAATTATAAAATTATTCTTAACATCCAAAGATTTTCTTAAAAAAAATTAAAAATATGCAGAATTTATTCAAAATAACGGATGGTGAGAAATATAAAATTGCCGCACTTGCTTTTTGTGGAATGCAAGTGCGGCAATAGGGTATTTGATACGTTAAATTGCTTGATAAAATTTTATTTGATGCTGTTTATCATTTCCTCTACGGTAAGCATCTGCTGTTCTCCTGTTTCCATATTCTTGACTGTCACCTTGTTTTCCTTGATTTCCGTTTCACCTACGAGAGCCACAAAAGGTATTTGCTTTGCGTTGGCATAGCTCATCTGTTTTTTCATCTTTACGCTCTCCGGATAGATTTCCGCGCTGATACCCGCTTCCCTCACCTTTCTGATGGCTTTCATGCAGAAGTTCTGCTCTTGCTCCCCGAAGTTGACGAAGAGCAGCCGGGTGGTGCATACCGCCTCTTTGGGATAGAGGTCGAGTTGGTTGAGCACGTCGAAGATGCGGTCGGCGCCGAATGAGATGCCCACTCCGGAGAGTCCCGGCATACCGAAAATGCCTGTGAGGTTGTCGTAGCGTCCACCTCCAGTGATGCTGCCTATCTCCACATCGAGAGCCTTCACTTCGAAGATGGCTCCTGTGTAGTAGTTCAAGCCTCGTGCGAGAGTGAGGTCGAGTTCGATAGGGTTTTTGATATCATCGAGTTTTGAGAGAATGAACTCGCATTCCTCCACTCCTTTGAGTCCGATTTCGCTATCCTTGAGCACCTCTCTCATCGTGGCTATTTTCTCTTCGTTGGTTCCGCTGAGAAGGATGATAGGCTGCAGTTTTTCGATAGCTTCAGCCGGAATGCCGTTGGCAGCCAGTTCTGCATTCACGTTGTCGAGTCCTATCTTGTCGAGTTTGTCGATAGCCACTGTGATGTCAACTATTTTGTCGGCCTGGCCTATTATTTCGGCAATGCCGCTGAGTATCTTGCGGTTGTTGATTTTGATGCATACTCTCACCCCGAACTTTGTGAACACGGTGTCGACGATTTGCATGAGTTCAACCTCGTTGAGCAGTGATGTGCTGCCCACCACGTCGGCATCGCACTGATAGAATTCCCTGTAGCGTCCTTTCTGAGGACGGTCGGCACGCCATACAGGCTGTATCTGATAGCGCTTGAAGGGCAGTGCGAGTTCTTCCCGGTGTTGCACCACATAGCGTGCGAACGGCACTGTGAGGTCGTATCTGAGTCCTTTCTCGCAGAATTTGCTTGCGAGCTTGGCTGCATCGCGTGAAAGGAGTTGCTCGTCGGTGATTCCGCGGAAGTAGTCGCCGGAATTCTGGATTTTAAAGAGCAGTTTGTCGCCCTCTTCGCCGTATTTTCCCATCAGGGTGGAGAGGTTTTCCATTGCCGGTGTCTCAATCTGATGGAATCCATAGAGCGCATATACTTCTTTAATCGTGTTGAATATGTAGTTGCGCTTTCCCATCTCAATTGCAGAGAAGTCGCGCGTGCCTTTTGGAATTGATGGTTTCATTGTTGTATATTAATTAGGAATGAGGAATTTGAAATTGGGAATTATTTTACCATTCGGACGTTTTCTTTTTATTTAGGAATTATTGCCAAGTGGGCGGGAGTTTTTATTAATTGGGAATATCAGAACATTTGTCTTATTCGCTTGATTCCAGTCACGAGGGCGTCGATATCGTCTTTAGTGTTGTAGAGAGCGAATGATGCTCTGACTGTGCCAGAAATGCCGAGCCGGTGCATGAGAGGTTCAGCGCAGTGGTGTCCGGTCCGCACTGCTATACCGAGACGGTCGAGCAGAGTTCCGAGGTCGAGGTGGTGTATGTTGCCAACGTTGAACGAAATGACGGCATCTCCATGCTTGTTCTCCGGATGTCCGTAGATGTGCATGTCCTCGATTTCCCTCATTTGCTTGAGAGCGTAGTCGGTGAGTTGCTGTTCGTGGTCCTGTATGTTGTCCATACCTATGGAACTCACGTAGTTGAGTGCCGTTGCGAGAGCATGAGTGCCCACATAGTCGGGTGTTCCGGCTTCAAACTTGTATGGCAGTTCGTTGAATGTGGTTCGTTCGAACGACACGTTTTTTATCATCTCTCCACCGCCCTGATAAGGTGGCATCTTGTCAAGATAATTCTCCTTTCCATAGAGCACTCCCACGCCCGTTGGTCCATAAATCTTGTGTCCGCTGAAAGCGAAGAAGTCGCAGTCGAGGTCTTTCACGTCTACACTGAAATGTGGTGTTGACTGTGCTCCGTCTATGAGCACTGGGACATCGTGGTGATGGGCCATTTGGATTATTTCCCTCACGGGGTTTATGGTTCCCAACACATTGCTTACGTGGGTTACTGCCACAAGCTTTATTCTGTCGGAGCAGTTGAGCATGTTGGCATATTCCTCCATGTTGATTTGCCCATCGTCGGTTATTGGTATGACCTTTAGATTGAGATGCTTTCGCTCAGCCGCTATTTGCCATGGCACGATGTTGCTGTGGTGCTCCATTTGGCTGACAAGGATTTCATCGCCTTCTTTTAGGAAGGCTTCTGCGAAGCTGTATGCCATGAGGTTGATGCTTTCGGTGGTCCCCCGTGTGAATAGGATTTCCGATGTTTTTTCCGCGTTGATGAATTGTCTGACGGTCTCCCTTGCCGATTCGTGCAGGTCGGTGGCCTGTTGCGACAGGAAATGGACTCCTCGGTGGACGTTGGCATTCACGTTGTAGTATTCGTCAACCATGGCTTCCACCACACATCGCGGTTTTTGCGTTGTGGCGGCATTGTCGAGATATACAAGCGGTTTGTTGTAGATCTGTCGGCTCAGTATGGGGAAATCTTGTTTGTTCAATTTTTAATTAGGAATTAGGAAACTTTGGAGCAGCGAGTGCAGAGCCAAGCATGCTTGAGCTATGCCGAGTCGCGACAAAGTTCGGCGAAGCCAATTAGGAATTATTATTTACGATTTACGATTTGTTTTGTTATTTATCTATTTGACTATTTTTGCAATGCTGACGGTTTCTTTTTTAATTAGGAGTTTTGTCCCTCGATTACTTACACAGTCGGCAGGTTTCGCATTTTTCGAGTTCGCCTCTGAAGCGTTTTTCCACTTTCACAGCCAGTTTGTTTCTGAGCGGTTCGAATTTTATCTGGTCGATCACCTGTCCCATGAATGCGTTTTTGAGCAATGTACGTGCCTCTTGTTCGTCGATGCCTCGTTGCCTCATATAGAAGAGTGCAGTTTCGTCCATAACCCCAACAGTAGAGCCGTGTGCACATTTCACGTCGTCGGCATAGATTTCGAGCATCGGCTGAGTGTACATCCTTGCAGTAGGGCTGGCACAAAGGTTGGCGTTGGTTTCCTGTGAGGCTGTTTTCTGCGCGTTCTTTTCCACGAGGATTTTGCCTGCGAAAGCGCCAACGGCGTTGTCGTCCACCACGTACTTATAGAGTTGGTTGCTGGTGCAGTAGGGTGTGATGTGGTCGATGAGTGTGTTGTTGTCGATATGCTGGTTTCCGGTTGCGATGGCGCAGCCGTTGAGTGTGATTTCCGAGTTTTCGCCTTTCATGCATACGTCGCACAAGTTGCGTGTGATGCCGTTGAAGAGCGTTATGTTGTTGTGTTTCACCCTGCAGTCTTTTCCAGTGCTGATGTAGGTGTTGCACATACGGTTCATACCGACCACTGTGTCTTCTATGTCGTAGATGTCGAGTTGTGAATTGTTGTTGCAGATGATTTCCGTCACTCTGCTGGTGAGCATTGTCTGATTGTCCTTTGCCCTGTCGTTGATGATGACTGTGGCTTCAGCCCCTTCGTCGATGACGATGAGCAGGCGTCTTACCTGCATTGTCGGCACATTGCCTGCCATCCACAGGTCTACGTTGACGGGTTCATCCAGTTTTGTGTTTTTTCCCACGTGCACCACTAAGCATTCGTGTGCCAGCATGGTGTTGAAGAGTGTAAGTCCGTCGTTCTTGTCGGCTATGGAGTTGTAGAGACGCGCTATGTTTTCAGGCGCATCGGCAATGGAAAAGAGGTTGCCCGACTGTTTCAGCGGTTGCGGTGTGAGCATGATGCCGTAGTCGGGTTCGAATGCTTTTTGAAGGTCGGTGTATTTATACCTCTCCACTTTCTGCGAAGGGAACCCAATCGTTTTGAACTGCAGGAAAGCCTCTTCACGGCATGCATTCATTGTCTCGCAACTCTTGCTTCGAATCAGATCAGCTGCGTTGTTAAATAATTCTATATATTGTTGTTCGCTGTTCATTTTATTTGGTAAACGAGTAGACGGGTAGACAGGTTGACAAGTTGTTTGTATTTATCTGTAGTAGAGTTGTTTATATGTCCTCTCAACTGCTTTTTATCCAGTCGAATCCGTTATCTTCAATTTTTTGAGCCAGTTCTGGTCCTGCCGTCATGGCGATTTGTCCGTCGAGCAGTACGTGCACCACGTCGGGTTGGATGTAGTCGAGCAGTCTCTGATAGTGTGTGATGACTAATGCTGAGGTTTCGGGTTTCCTGATTTTGTTGAATCCTTCAGCCACGATTCTGAGTGCATCGACGTCGAGTCCTGAGTCGGTTTCGTCGAGAATGCAGAAAGACGGTTCGAGCATTGCCATCTGGAATATCTCGTTTCGTTTTTTCTCGCCTCCGCTGAATCCTTCGTTGACAGACCGGTTGACGAGTTTGCTGTCGATTTCGATGAGTTTTCTACGTTCACGCATCATCTTGAGGAAATCGCCCGATTTCATTGGTTCCTTTCCCTGATATTTCAGTTTGGAATTGACTGCTGATTTGAGGAAGTTTGCCATGGATACTCCCGGTATTTCCACCGGTTGCTGGAATGACATGAAAATGCCGGCGTTAGCACGTTCTTCTGGCTTCATGGCCAGCAGGTCGTTGCCGTTGAACAAGATGGTTCCTTCGGTCACTTCATATGTGGGGTCACCTACGATAACCTTGCTCAATGTGGACTTACCGGCACCGTTTGTGCCCATAAGTGCATGTATCTCACCGTCTTTTATGGTGAGATTTACTCCTTTCAGTATTTCTCTGCCTTCAACTGAGGCATGCAGGTTTTCTATTTTGAGCATTATTTCTTATTATTTAATTAGGATTGAGGAATGAGAAATGAGGAATTGGAATGAGGAATAATTTCATTATTCACTCTCTTATCCCACTGTTCCTTCGAGCGATACGCTGAGAAGTTTCTGTGCTTCGACAGCGAATTCCATAGGTAGTTTGTTGAGCACTTCCTTGGCATATCCGTTGACGATGAGCCCCACAGCCTCCTCGGTGTTGATTCCACGTTGGTTGCAGTAGAGTAGTTGGTCTTCGGAAATCTTGGATGTTGTGGCTTCGTGTTCCACGGTAGCCGTGTTGTTGTTGACATCCATATAAGGGAATGTGTGTGCTCCGCAGTTGCTTCCGAGCAAAAGTGAGTCGCAGGATGAGTAGTTTCTTGCAAAATCCGCGTTTTTACCCACTTTCACGAGTCCTCTGTATGAGTTTTCGCTTCTTCCTGCTGATATACCTTTAGATATGATTGTTGATTTCGTCCGTTTTCCGAGATGAATCATCTTGGTGCCTGTGTCGGCTTGTTGGAAGTTGTTAGTGACGGCAACAGAATAGAATTCTGCTTGTGAGTCGTCGCCCTGTAGCACGCAACTTGGATATTTCCATGTTATTGCCGAACCGGTTTCTACTTGTGTCCACGAGAGTTTGCTGTTGTTGCCTTTCAGCAGTCCCCGTTTTGTCACGAGGTTGAGCACTCCTCCGTTTCCGTTTTCATCTCCTGGATACCAGTTTTGCACGGTGGAGTATTTCACTTCCGCATTGTTCATCACGACGATTTCCACTATGGCTGCATGTAGCTGATTCTCATCGCGCATAGGTGCTGTGCATCCTTCCAGATATGACACATAGCTGTTGTCGTCGCACACGATGAGTGTACGTTCGAACTGCCCGGTGTTTCTTGCGTTGATTCTGAAGTAGGTTGACAGTTCCATCGGGCATCTGGTGTTAGGTGGAATATAAACGAATGAACCGTCGGAGAACACAGCAGAGTTGAGTGCCGCGAAGAAATTGTCTCTGTATGGCACTACCGATCCGATATATTTTCTGACGAGTTCCGGATAGTTTCTTATAGCCTCGCTGATAGAGCAGAAAATGATGTTCTTTTCAGCAAGTTTCTCTTTGAATGTGGTTTTCACGCTGACTGAGTCCATCACTGCGTCGACTGCCATTCCGCTGAGTGCCATGCGCTCTTCGAGCGGTATTCCCAGTTTGTCGAATGTTTTCATGAGTTCCGGGTCGATTTCCTTAGGTGTGTCCTTGTCGGTTTTTTTTGTCGGGTCGGCATAGTAGGAAATGTCCTGGTAGTCGATATGTGGGATGTGGAGATGTCCCCAGTTTGGCTCCTTCATCGTCAGCCAATGGCGGAAAGCCTTGAGGCGGAATTCCAGCATCCATTCCGGCTCTTCTTTCTTCGATGATATAAGCCTTATGACATCTTCATTCAGGCCCTTTTCGATGATTTCGGTGTCGATGTCGGTTGTGAAGCCGTATTTATATTTTTCAGCAGCAACTTCTTTTACAAATTCGTTAGCCATACTCCAGATTCAGAGAATTGATTAAGTCCGGGTTATCCCGTTGTTTATTTCAGCAAGTTGATTTCATCCTTGATGGCGTGATGAGGTTTCGCCCCTCTGGCTTCTTCAGTGGAATCGGTGACAATAATGAGGTCGGGCACGATTTTCTGTGACTTTTGCTTGAGCATGTAGTAGAGTTCCGGCCGTTGTTTCAGTTTTTCCGGTTTCATTCCTCCATTGCTCTGTATGAAGTCGTAGACGTTGAATGCCACGCTCAGAATGAAGAGGTAGCTTACGAGTCCGATGACCGCTCCCGCCAGCCGGTTGATGAAGTTGAGGTGTATCACCTTGAATGCCTTTGTGAACAGTGATGCCACCCATCCCAGTGCCAACGGCAGCAGAATTACAATTGCGATAAAGGCGATGATTTCGGCTGTAGACTCCTGTGTGCCGGTAAGGTCGGCAAGTGCCTTTCCGAATTTCTCGTATAGCATCACAGCGATGATGAGTCCGACGAAGATACCCGCCATGTTGGCCACTTGTTTCAGAGCGCCTTGGTAGAATCCCACCAAGGCGCCTAATATAGCAACAGCTATGATAAGTAGAGTCATTTAAACAATGTTTTAGTTGACGAGTTGACAAGTAAACAAGTTGTTTGTTGTAGCGCTCGGCTTTTAAAAACAATCTGTGCTATGCTTTCGTCTCTCGTCTTTTATCACAATTTCTGTTTGATTTCGATTTCAGCGAATGCTTCAAGCATATCGCCTTCTTTGAGGTCGTTGTAGTTGACAACGGAGATACCGCAGTCGAAATTCAGTCCCACTTCCTTCACATCGTCCTTGAAGCGCTTGAGTGCGTTTATGCTGCCGGTGTGGATGACGATACCATCTCTGATGACGCGTATCTTGTCGGAGCGGTGGATTTTTCCGTCGGTGACGATAGCTCCTGCCACAGTGCCCACTTTTGTGATTTTGTATACTTGCTTGACTTCAGCAGTACCGGAGTATTCCTCTTTGATTTCCGGTGCGAGCATACCCTCCATAGCGCTCTTGATTTCCTCGATGGTGTCGTAGATGATAGAGTAGAGTCGGATGTCCACACCTTCCTGTTCAGCCAGTCGTCGAGCGGCGATAGACGGTCGCACCTGGAATCCGATGATGATGGCGTCGGAAGCCTTCGCGAGCGATACGTCGTTCTCTGAGATTTGTCCGACAGACTTGTGTATGACATTCACCTGAATCTTCTCTGTTGAGAGTTTGATGAGCGAGTCGCTCAATGCCTCTATCGATCCGTCGACGTCGCCCTTGACGATGAGGTTGAGGTCTTGTACACCTCCGATGGCTATGTCGTGTGCTATGTCTTCAAGTCCTTTTCTGCGAGTAGTTCTGATTCCCTGTTCGCGTTTGAGTTGTTCGCGTTTGTTTGCCAGTTCCCTTGCTTCCTGCTCAGATTCCATGACATGGAAGGTGTCGCCGGCAGTAGGTGCTCCGTTGAGTCCGAGAATGAGTGCCGGTTCAGCAGGCAGTGCTTTCTCGATTCTGTGTCCGCGTTCGTTGAACATGGCCTTGATTCGTCCCCAGTTGGTTCCCGCCAGCACGATGTCGCCCTGATGGAGTGTTCCGTTCTGCACGAGCACAGTCGCCACATATCCTCGTCCTCTGTCGAGTGACGATTCGATGACTGAGCCTGTTGCGTTGCGGTTAGGGTTGGCTTTGAGGTCGAGCATTTCTGCTTCGAGCAGCACTTTCTCCATGAGCAGGTCGACGTTGATGCCTTTCTTGGCCGAGATGTCCTGGCTCTGGTATTTTCCTCCCCAGTCTTCCACGAGGTAGTTCATTGCCGCCAGTTGCTCCTTGATTTTCTCCGGGTTAGCGCCTGGTTTGTCTATCTTATTGATGGCAAACACCATAGGCACGTTTGCCGCTACAGCGTGGCTGATGGCCTCTTTGGTTTGCGGCATGATGTCGTCGTCGGCTGCAATGATGATGATTGCGATATCCGTCACCTTAGCACCGCGTGCACGCATGGCTGTGAATGCTTCGTGTCCTGGTGTGTCGAGGAATGTGATTCGTTTGCCATTGGCCATCTTCACATTGTAGGCACCGATATGCTGTGTTATACCTCCGGCCTCTCCGGCAATCACGTTCGTCTTTCGGATGTAGTCGAGCAGTGATGTCTTACCGTGGTCAACGTGTCCCATGACGGTGATGATTGGTGCTCTTGGCACGAGGTCCTCTTCTTTGTCGGCTTCTTCCTCTATAGCATGCGATACATCTTCGCTCACGTATGAGGTGCTGTATCCGAATTCTTCAGCCACGAGGTTGATGGTTTCTGCGTCGAGTCGTTGGTTGATTGACACCATGATGCCGATTTGCATGCAGGTGGCGATGACTTGAGTGACAGGCACGTCCATCATTGTCGCCAGTTCGTTGGCAGTGACGTATTCGGTGAGCTTGAGGATTTTACTTTCTGCATTCTCCTCCTCTTCCTGTTCAGCCATACGGTTGTGGATGGCCTCTCTCTTGTCTTTACGGTATTTCACGCCCTTCTTCATCTGCTTTGTGGTCAGACGGGCGAGCGTTTCTTTCACCTGCTTTGATATTTCTTCGTCGGTCAGTTCCTGAACCTTGGCATTCTTCTTCTTTTTCTTGTTCTTCTTTCCTGTAGCCTGATTCTGCTGCTGGTTCTGTTGCTGGTTCTGTTGTTTGTTCGCCTTACGAGGGTCGGTAGTCTGTTGAGCGGCTTCTGCTTCTACGTCTACACGCTCCTTGCCGATTCTGTTTCTCTTCTTCTTCTTTCCTTCGCCCTCTTTTGCCTTGTTGGCTTGCTGGGCTTCTTTGCGCAGACGTTCTTTCTCTTCGCGTTCTTTGCGCTTCTCTGCCTTGCTCTTCTTTTCTGGACGTGTCTTGGAGTTGATGTTCGACAAGTCGATGAATCCCACTTGCTTTACTCCAGCTGTAGGTATTTCAGTTCTGAACACTCCTCTTTCGTCCACGGTTCCTCCTGCAGTTTTCTGTGGTTGTGCTTCTTCCAGTTCTACTTCCTCGGTTTCAGCTTCAGGTTGGTTGTCGTCCTCTGGTTCCGGCTGTTCTGCAGGAGTTTCCTCTGCAGGTTCGGCTTGAGGTGCTTCCGGCTCCGGTGTAGGTTCAACTTCGGTTGTCTCCGGCTCACTTTCTTTGGTTTCCGGAATTTCAGGCTTGGTTTCTGCCTGAGGAGTTTCTGTTGTTTCAGGTTCAACGGCCGGTTTTTCAATCGTTTCTTCCGCTGGCTTGTCCTGGATGTTCACGGTAGACACTTCAGGCACTTCTTCAACAACGGGTTTCTCTTCTTCTTTTTTTGGCTTTAAGTCATTTATGTTACCAAGCACTTTGAATTGTTGCTTTGGCTCCCCTGAAACTCGGTAGATTTCTTGTTGTTGTTTCTTCTCTTTTTTCTGGCGCTCTTTTTCCAAACGGTCCTTTTCCAGCTTTTTCTGGATTTCCTCGTGTTTGGTTTTGTCAGCACCGAAGGCGTCCATGAGCAGTTGGTACTGCTCATCCGTGATCTTTGCATTAGGACTGGCATCTTGAAGTGCCTTTCCTTTCTTCTGTAGGTATTCAGCCACGGTGTTGATTCCTACGTTCAATTCTTTTAGTGCTTTGTTCAGTCTTACTGCCATTTAATTATATTTTCTTGAATGTTTGTTTTAAAGAAGTTATCGCTTCGCTCTGAAGCATATGATAGATGAAGCCTTGCTTCGTCATGATAAGGAGAATCAGTCTTCAAATTCCGAGCGTAGGATTCTGTAAACCTCGTCTACAGTGTCTTCTTCGAGGTCTGCTTTTTCTATGAGCATCTCTCGTGGTGCTTTCAGCACATCCTTTGCCGTGTTCATTCCCAAGGCCTTGATAGCATCGATAACCCATTCTTCGATTTCGTCCTTGAATTCGTCGAGGTAGATGTCTTCGTTGTCGGCGTCTTCGTTTGCGTTGTCACGGAATACATCAATTGTGAAACCGGTAAGCATGCTTGCAAGTTTGATGTTGAGTCCGTTCTTTCCGATTGCAAGTGAAACCTGATCGGGCAGAAGGAACACCTCAGCTCGTTTGTCTTCTTCATTGACGTTGATTGACGACACCTTCGCCGGGCTGAGTGCTCTCTGTATGAAGAGCTTGATGTTGCTCGTATAGTTGATCACGTCGATATTCTCGTTGTGAAGTTCGCGTACGATTCCGTGTATTCTGCTACCTTTCACGCCAACGCATGCACCCACCGGGTCGATACGTTCGTTGTAGCTCTCAACAGCGATTTTTGCCCTCTCTCCAGGAATTCTGGCAATTCTCTGGATAGTGATGAGTCCGTCGTTGATTTCCGGAACTTCCTGCTCAAGCAGTCTTTGCAGGAAATCAGGGGATGTTCTTGAGAGAATGATTTTCGGGTTGTTGTTCAGGTTGTCTACTCTGAGAATGACAGCCCTTGTGGTCTCTCCCTTTCTGAAGAAATCTCCAGGTATCTGTTCCTGCTTAGGAAGCAGCAGCTCGTTTCCGTCGTCGTCGAGCAGAAGTACTTCTCTTTTCCAAATTTGATATACTTCAGCATTGACAATCTGCCCTACCTTGTCAATATATTTGTTGTAGAGGTTATCATGCTCGAGTTCAAGAATCTTGGCAGCCATGGTTTGCCGGAGGTTGAGGATAGCCCTTCTTCCGAAGTCAGCGAAATTGACTTTTGTACTGAGCTCTTCTCCCACCTCATAGTCGGGGTCTTCTTTTTGTGCGTCGGAGAGGGCTATTTCTGCCATTTCGTTGGTTACTTCTCCGTCGGGCACTACCACTTTGTTCTGATAAATTTCGAAGTCGCCCTTTTCCGGGTTAACGATGACGTTGAAGTTGTCGTCGTTGCCATAGATTTTCTGTAGTACGCTTCTGAATGAATCTTCGATTACGCTGACCAAGGTGGTTTTGTCGATTTTCTTGGATTCTTTGAATTCTTTGAAAGTGTCAGTGAGGTTAACACTTTCGGTTACTTTTTTAGCCATATATTTTATTTTTGTTTTATTCTTATTATTTGAATTCGAGAACGGCTTTAACCCATTTCACGTCGTCGTAGGTGTATTTATATTCCACGTCTACCAATTGCGGTCTTTTCTTTCCTTCCACTTTCTGCTTCTCCTTGATTTCAACTGTGAATGTATCTGGTTCTGCGCTTGTGAGAATGCCTCTTTGTTTTTTACCTGCAGTCGTGAGCACATCCACTTCATTTCCAACGTTGTTGATGTATTGCTGCAGGATTCTGAACGGTTGACCGATTCCTGCCGAACCCACTTCCAGTTCATAGTCGCCGATTTCGGGGTCGCATTTTTCACTTATAAATCTGCTGAGCGATACGCAGTCTTCAATCCAAACTCCGTCCTTGTGGTCGATTTCCACTGTGATTTTGTCGTCTGTAACGTCGGTATAAACGAGGAAATATTCTTTGTCCTTGAGCCATTCCTCGCAAAGCTCGATAATTCTGTTCTTTTCTATCATAATTCTTACAAAAACCGATTGTTTCTTGGTGCTTGTTTTCACTCAAGAATACTGATATATAATAAATTAGGAGGAATCCTTTATTAGGCTCCTCCTATTCGGTCAGTGCAAAGATACAACATATTTTGCTAATAACCAAAGGTTTTCGCAAAAAGTTGCTCATTTTTGTTGTTTTTACATGAATTTTGCTATAAAGTTCATATAATCGTGACTTATAATATAGGCTGTTCAGTTTCTGAGTTTCTGCATAAATGCGTTCATAGCCGCCTGCCGTGTTTGTTCGTCGGCTTCTGGGAAGAATTCGTCAATCATTTGCCTTGCAGCCTTTTCGGCTTTGGCTCTCATCTGTGCTTTTCCTGCCCTGATTCCAGCCGTGAGTTCGTTTTTTGGCAGTAGTGCCCGATTGAAATTTCCGTCGCTCATAGTCGGATGTTTACCAGAGAGTGTTTTTTAATTCGCTGGAATCAGGTGAGAAGGTCATGTCGTATTCAAACATGTCGTTGTCACGTTCTTTCACAGATGGGTCGATTTCGCCTTCATCATCCGTCCCGCCGTAGCCTATACCGCTTCCGCTGCCTCCACCGTTCACTCCGGTAGGGGTGCATATGAAGGTTTTCATATTCAATATGGATATTTTAATGTTTGGGTATATATAGTTCTTTTTCATTTTCAATATGTTTTATAAATTATGTTTATCTATTTAATCATTATTTTCTTTCCGTTCACTATATAAATACCCTTAGGCAGGTTTTCTGTGGAATTACCCAAATAAATTCCCTGAAGGCTATATACATCTCCGGTTATCACTTGTCCTTCGATCTCTGTAATGTCGGTAGTTTCATCGTTGACTGTCACTCTCAACTTTACTCCAGCTCCTTCGACCGATGACAAAATATCAACTAAATCGAAATATCCTCTGAAAGCCTTGATTTTGGTTTTTCCTTTCGAATAGTAGAATTTATTTGAATTTAGGAAGAGGTTGTTGTTAGGAATAGTGACATTAGCGTGTAGAGTTCCGTAGAATGTTCCGTAAACCACTCTTCTTGATCCTGTTCTTCCGTTGTCGTATTCAACGATGGCGTTATCTTCATCAGGTTCAATAGTTGCGTTACATTCAAATTGCTCTATTTTGGATGATGTTTTAATGATATAAGGCAAATTAGCTTCAAATCCGTAGGTAGCCAAGTCAGCATCTTCGAAATTAACTATAATAGCAGTGATATTTCCATATTCATCTTCTTCGGTTTCATGATCTACGTAATTGCAAATCTGCACGTCGTTTCCGAATGCTGCTTTAGTTTGTTCTTCAGTCATTGCGAAAGGCAGACAGATGGTGCTCCATTCATTTGCATTGATGGTTCGTCTCACAATAATGTCGACATTTCCGCTTGATGCTTCAGGAATGGTAGTTGATGTTTCGTCAAGTATTGTTTTAGGAGTTTCTTCGCCAATAGTAATATTAAAATTAACATTGTCCAAGTCGTGGCTACGTGCCGAGGTGTCGAACATATAAACAGTAGAAAGAGAGGCATTTAAGACATCTCCAGTGTTTAGGTTTTCGTCAGCTTGAAGAAGGATGGTCAGGACTTGTCCTTCAGTTCCCGGGAAGGCAACAGGCAGTGCCTCTCCTTGGTAAGCTAGGAATTGGTAAGTGTTGTTACCTTTATTAGACATACCAATAGTTACGAGCAACGAAGAAATTCGGCTTCCTTTTTCAAGAATATATTTATTGTTAGAATCTAAGACAGGAGTAATTCCTTGTGGTAGGTTTACAATAAACTGAAATCCGGTACATTCAACATCGGGATTTGTAAGGAAGACTTCCATCAAAGCAGTCCCCCCTTTAGGAATAGTCACATTCGTTACACTAATTTCAGCTGCTGAAGCAGATGGTGCAAAACATAATAATAACGCAACTGCTAAAAAATATTTTTTAATAAAATTCATGATATATTTATTGTGGGTCTAATTGGTTAATTCTTGATTTGGTATTCTGTCCGAAGATCATATATGAGATTGCAGTGATGTCAGCTCCATTGATTAATCCGTCGTTATTTGCATCAGCTGCATCGTAATTAAATACCTCAGGTGTTTGTCCGAAGATATGGTATGCAATTGCAGTGATGTCGGCTCCATTCACTAATCCGTCCATATTGACGTCTCCAGGAGTAAATGCCACTTCATAGTTGAGTATTACAGGGTTGCTAGGTGTGCCATATAGTCCTTGAGGGTCGAAAAGCACTTGCTGGTCGGGAGTGAGTTCATATTCCTGTTGTGTGTTGTAGTCGTAGATTTTGAACGTCACTTCGTCGTTGTCGGTGCAGTCGTATCTCACTCTTATGATTCCATAGTTTGTGTTATCGAATTCTCCGACGCCCATACATTCATCCCATATAAATGCGCCTACAGCCACGTTGGAATAGTCGTTGAGAGGTTCTCCGTTTTTGTAGACAATGGCATAAATCGACATATCAAAATCATAGTCGAAAACATCCATGAGCCATGGTCCTCTCACCACATTGAATGTGCCTCCGGTCCGGTCTTCCGTGCCTTTCACGTTGTGGCTCTTGGTTTCAGGCCCCATGGCGGTGAGGTCGATGTCGCCTCCGGTCTGTGTCATGTCGGCATCGACGCTTATGCACATGCATTTGCTTGTGGATCCGTCGGTCTTGGTGTAGGAGTTTCCACTGACAAACACTTCGATGTTGCCGCCGTTGATTTCCAGGAATCCTCCGTCGAGTACGGTGGTGCCATCCGTTTCCTGCTTCGACTTGATGCCTTTCGAGCCGTCGCCAGTTACTACGATGTTGAAATTGCCGTCGTTGATTACGGTCTTGTAGCAAGAGCGTATAGCTTCGCAGTCGGGTCCGTAGACATTGACGTTTATATTTCCTCCATTGACATATAGCAAGCTGTCGGCCTTGATGCCTGTGGTTTTGAGTGTGCCTATGTTGACGTTGAGCGATCCTCCGTTGATTCGTATGCACCCGTAGTCGTCGGCATCCACTCCGTCGCTAGCCACATTGTTGATGTTGACGGTACCGCCGTCCATTTGGAAGTAGTTGTGCTCGTTTGCCACCTTCCCTCTTCCGCAGTGGATTCCGTCGCCTCCAGCCGCACCGAGCACGTTGATGGTGCCGAGGCTGCTCTTGAACTCAATCTCTTCCTTGGCGCAAATGGCATGTTTCAAGTTGCCCTTCACGTTAAGAGTGCCGCCCCCTTTGAATTCGGCATGTCCTTTGAAGTAGATGGCTCCTTTCTGTGCGCCGAATTCAGAGTCGATGACGGTGTTCACGGTACCTTCCATGAGCACGAAGTCGATGCGCTTACCGCATTCCACGTCGATTGCCGCTCCTCCGTTGGGGTTTGTCAGTTTGAGCCCGTTCAGTTGCAGAATCATCTTGTAGTCGCCATTGATGAGTAGCGACCCGTTGTCTGACTGCCCGGACACTCGGTAGGTGTATTCGTCGGTGAGAGTGCCTGATGAAATCATGACATCCGCTCCGCTCACATTGTAGCTCACGTCTGTAATGCTTTCCGGGATGGTCACAGTCGCTGATTCCCCGTTGTAGACAATTTCAATGATGTCGGTTGTGACATCTTGTGCCCATGCTGTCATGGCGGTTGCCACAGCAATGATTGTCAATAGAATTTTCTTCATTATAGTTATTTTATGATTATTTTTTCACATTTTCCGTTTGTCATCTTCATGATGTAGAGTCCTGGAGCAAGTGTGGCAGCTCTTCTTGAGAGAAGCATTCCTCCAAGCGAATAATATCCTTCTACTGCTGCATATCCAGACTGTTCGCCGTCGTTGTAGTTCTGAATGTCGGCAATTGCAGTTGCGTTGTCTTCATCTGTGACGAGAGTGAGTTTTCTCGGTTCGGCTTTCTCTCCGATTATGTCGGCCTGGAATACATTCTGCTCCTTAACGGAATAAACTTGTCCGTCGATGTTGTCGATGGCCTTGAACGTTATTTGCTCGCCTCCTTCTCCATACATTGTTATGAACAAGAGGCTGTCTACACATTCGCTCATACCCACACATTCCATTCCATTGTATGCCAGTATGGTGTATCGGGTTTGGTCTACAGGGTTTTCTTCGCTTTCCAACAGTGCTATCATGCCCATCACATTAGGGTATGCATATTTGTTGATTTGATATGCCTGATGCTTTGTCTCGAATGCTTTAGCCCTTCTTCTGCTGAAATTCACCTGCACTGTAGGTGCGTGGAATCTCAGTGTCTTAGCGCTTTTGCTCTTGTACATGTATCCCTTGCCCGTTTCCAGTTGTGAGAGTGTGCCGGTCCATTCCCCATTTTCGTAGACTGCGAATCCGTCTTGTCCCACAATCCTGTCGCCTTCTTCCTGCAGGCTGTTAGTGAGTGCAGCGCTGATGGTCTGTGCTCCTGTGACTGTATATCCAATCCAGTTCCATCCTGCTTTGAGCATAATCGGCATTCCGGTGTTGCATTTCAGTCCTTCGTATTCGAATGTGTCGTCTTGCGACATCTTCACTTTATACAGGTTTCCGGCGTCGAGTGTGGTGAGGCTTCCCACCATTCCTAACACGTTGTCACGTATCGCTTCTTTTCTCCATCCGAGAATACGTTCCGAATAATTGGTGAGCGAAGCCGGGGTGATAGATGCGTAGAGGTTGTGGGATATCCAGTTCCATCCTTCTGTGAGTTCGAGTCTGAACTTGTTGGCGTCAGGGTCCATGAGTCGGACGTCGTGTCCGATGAGGGAGTCAGCCTGGGTGATGGTGTTGGTGCGTTCGATAGTAGGCTTCCTCATGAGGTAGAAGTCGTAGCCTCCGTCTGGGTAACGTCCCACTGTGTTGTCACCTCTGTGTGCCACGTAGGTCAGTCCGTCGACGAACGCCTGGAGGTCAGGGTGTGTGTCGTAGAATCCGGAGTTGTTGTTTACGAATTCTTCACTGCTGGTAATCACCACTGTCTGACGTCCGATGTTTTCCAGTTTGAAGTTGGCATGAATCTGCGATTTTCCTTGCAGTTCGTCTGCCCATATGATGATATGTCCTCCTGCCGGCACGATGGTGTTGATGATGCCGTTGCCCGGAATCTGATATTTCAGTGGGTTGTTGATGTCGTTGCTGACATAAAGCCCAGCCACGTCGATGTCGGAGTCTGTGTTGTTGAAGAGCTCGAACCAGTCGTTCTTATTGAAGAATTCGTTTGCGAAGATGGTGTTTCCTGCGCTCACTTCATTCACCTTGACCGGTGTGGCGATGGCTTCCATCAGCTCATCGGCTGTGTTCATACGGCTGTATGTGGCAGTGAGTGTTAGGTTACCCATGTCGGATATGTCGAGTTCCTCGTCTGTGCTTATGACGTTTCCGCTTTCGTCGGCCCAACCTTCAAACTCATATCCTTCAGGTGCTGATGCCTTGATGACTGCCGGTGAGAACATGGTGCCGTCGAATTTTCCTGTAGGGATGTCGATTCCGTTGAGTTGCAGGGTGGCGGCGTTGATGTTGCTTGAAAGCTTGACTTGCAGACTGTTGGCCGATGAGAGGTTGGCATAGCTCCACGACTTGAGTCCGTTCATCATGGTGTTGCGTCGGGTTGATGTCATGAGTGCTCTTACGTATCCGGCCGTTGGCTCGGTGGAGAGTCCTTCAAGTGCGAGTGCAGGATCCATTTCTGCTGCAATGCGGTTGATGATGTCAATGCTGCGTTCCGGCTCGAACACGCTTCCTCCCACGATTGAGAAGGTGTCGATAAACTGTTTTCTGAATGATTCGTTAGTGTTCATCATGTTGAGGAAGATTCCCACGAGTGGACATCCGCTGTTGTTGGTGATATGTGTAAAGGCATATGCATTGAATCGGAGCGCCTGGTCGATGTCGAAGAGCACGATATGGAATTTCCCGTCTTTCCCTTTGAATGCCTTGCAGTTGTTTCCAGGCCAGTCGTCGCCTCCGAGGAAAATCTGTGTGGCCATGTAGTTGATGAATTCGTCGATGTCGACAAAGCTCTTTATCTGGTTATAGGTGTTTTCGTTTCCGGCACTGCTTGCAAGGTTTCTCCATCTGTTGAATGCCTCAATGTCGCCTGCATTGACGTTTACGCTGCCGCCAAGTTCCATCTGGTCCACTTCGTCGGTGTCGATGCCGTAGTTGGCGAGCGAGAAGTGCTTGTTGCTTGGTTCTCTGAGGTTGAGCATACCCTGGTATTTCCCGTTGATGAAGCTGTGCACCGGCATGTAGTCCTGGCAGTCGAGATAGAATCCGCTGGAAATGATGATCTGCTGCAGGGCCACATCCTTGATTCTGCATTGCAGGTCGTTTCCTCCGTTTCTCACTTGCAGCACCTTGTGTCTCAGGTATGGTTTGTTCTGGAAGAACGGATATTCTATGTACTTTTGGTTTTCGTATAGTGATGATGCCTTTAGTTTGAAGTTATATGGATACCATGAACGGCTCCATCCTCCGAATCGTTTTAGGTTGACTTCTTGTCCATAGGTTTCGGAGTTGTCGGCGGTGATGTAGTTGAATGCGGCCGGTCGGTCCCATTCCATGTTCCAGTTGCAAGGGAAGTCGATTCCCGCTCCTGCTATACCGTTCTTTCCTGTTGTGAATATTCCGAGTGAGTCGCTGTAGAGGTTGACGGGGTCGGCCACGAGTGAAAGCACCGGTAGCATATAGTCTTTGTCGCGGTGGATGAATGAGAGCGTTTTTACCGGGCTTGGCAGCATCCCCTGTTTGAATAGTCTCAGTCGTAGAATTGTAGTCTGGCTGATGTCGAAAGTGCCGTTGTTGCTCACCATTCCGTTTTCTTCAGTCGGAGTGGTTCCGTCGAGAGTGTAATATAGCGTGGCTCCCGATGGTATGTCGGTTGTGAGAGTGAACGGCGAGCTGAATGTCTTTGATTCGGCGTTAGTCTGCGGTTCTGCCAGGCGGTTGCCTTGTGCTATGCTTATGAATTCCCGGCTTCCGGTGTTGGTCGCTCCCGGTGTAGGGTAGGCCGTGAGTTTCCATACGTCACCGCCATCTGTGGTCCTGGCATATGACGTGCGGCTTACAGCCTGTGGATATTCCTGCTGCAGGAGAATGTTGCCGTTAGAGTCGCTGATGTAGATGGTGCCTCCGTCCATGTCGAGATGGTCGTCGACATTGCCACTGAATGCGTCGTTGTGGTCAAACCAAATGAGTCCGTAGCCGTTGGCCGGCACGACTCCGCTGTTGGCATTGAGCATGAACTGCTTTGTATTGCTGGCGTCCATGCTGACATAGAGTCCGTTGAGGCTCACTCCGTTGTCCGACGGGTTGTAGAGTTCCACAAATCCTCCGTAGTTGAACGACGGATCAATGAACATGTCGAGGTTCGACACCTGTATCTCGTTGATTATGAGGTTTGCCGGACTTCCGCTTGCACTGCTCACGTTGACAGTGATTGACTGGCTGACCGAGTTGTCTTCGCTTCCAAGCGCTGTTGCAATGATTCGTGCCGTTCCGGTTCCAGTAGCCTTCACCAATCCGTTCTTGTCTACTGTTGCTACCGAGGTGTTGGTTGATGTCCACTTGACAGATTTGTCTGAAGTGTTGTCCGGCAGCACGTTAGCGGTGACTTGTCTCTGCTCCCCGACAGTGAGGTTCATGCTGGATTCGGAAGTCCCTATGTTTTCAGCATATTGTAAATCGGATGCTCCCAGATAGTATAGATGGAAATTGTCCCATATAGCCCAGTCGTATTTATATCCGAAATCCTTCTTCATTCCGATTTTGAGTGTGCCGTCGGTAACAGGCACCATGATTTCCATCGGGTATTTCCCGTCGTTGAATGCCCAGGATGCACTCGCCATGTCGTTGGGCACCCATCCGAATTTTGTCTCTGTAGAGTTGCCGTAGCCAGGGTCATTGGTGTATGGTTCATCGAGTGGTGACGGCATAAGAACGGAAACGTTGTTGGCATACATGGTAGCTATGGTCTGTTGTATCCCCTGCTCGTGTGTTATGACAGCGTATGGAATGGTGTAGACTGCATATATGTTGTTTGCGTCATTCTCCTGAGAGTTTTGACCCCATCCTCCTTCTGCATATCCTTTATGCTCTTCAAGAGTGTATGATCCGTATCTGTAGAATCCCTGTGCAGTGACCTTATACCATCCATTCGGCAGATTGGATATGGTCTGATATACGTCATAGGTGGCGGCATATTTCTCGGCACATTCGTAGTTTACAGTCGGTGAACCGGTCCATCCTGACGAACCGTTGGTATAACTTGGATTGACGATTCTGTCGGTCATGTCTATAGGGTTGTCGGGAGAGGCGTCGTCATATTGTCCTTCGTCATTGCCCCCTCCGGGGTTGTAGTCGCTGTTGTCGCCGAGAGAGAGGAGGGTGAGTTCGAAATTGTCGAACACCGTCCAGTCACAGCCTGGCAATGATGATTTCCTTACACCGATTTGAAGTGTGTGGTCGGTGACTGTCACATCCACGCTGTTTCCGGAATAAAGCCCGGCAGTGAACGCATTTGCAGCTTGGGTGAGGGAGAACGGCATTCCGTTGCCTGTTGCTGTAAGTCCCAATGCTGCAATGTTGCTGATTTCGGTGGTTATGTTCTGAAGAGACGATTCGTTGTTGCCGGCATATAATTTGGCATAAAGCTGGTTGGCTGTCGCTCTCGACGAGTTTTGGTTCGTGTTGTTTCCGTTGTTGTTGAATCTGTAGAATCCTTGGCAAGTAAGACGGTAGGTACCGTTCGGAAGGTCGGTGAGTGTCTGGTATACATCGAAGTTGGTGTACCATTTTTCGGCACAGTGATTCCCTTCAGAACCTTCATCTCCTCCTGTTGCCGGATTCCCTAACCATCCGAAGGTGTTGTAGTTGTGGTCGAATCGTGGGTTGGTGATGAAGAAGGTGGCATCGGTGCTTGATCCGTCAAGCAACTGGTTGATGAGTTCTTCTCTTGTCAGGAATTCCCAAAGAGCATTGTCGCTTGTAGGGGCGGGCAGGTTTGTGGCAATTCGGAAATTTGAACCGTTATATCCGACGTAGTATCCGTCCTGGGTCTGAATGGTGTAATAACCATCTCCATTGGATACAACAGAGAACGTGTAGTTGTCGCAGCCATATTCCAAATAAATGGTATTATCTACATTGTAGGCTGCCCACTGGTAATTCCCTTCGTTATTACTAAAGTCGGAATCAAAATAGAAATAGCTGTCATAGGCATTAGTAAGTTTTGTAGCCATAGGGTGTGCTCCTAACACAGCCTGAGTGGCATATTGCCCTCCTGCATTCACAAACTGTCCTGTAGCCTTGTTGCGGATATAGTAGGTGCCTGGGTCTATAGGGGTGCCTTCTGATATTGGGTCTGTTGTTTCGTAGGCTTCCAGCAGATAGAGTTTCACGTCTTTCCATGCCACCCAGTTCTGGTGATCTTGACGGTTGATGTTCAGCCCGAAGTTCAACACACCGTCGTCTCCCACTTCAAATTCCACGCTTGCCGCATTGTTAAGCCCCCACACCTGTCCGTTGTAATCGCCTCGGGTGTATTCCACATCGGTTCCGTCCGCCACGGCCGGTGTTAGTACTCCGTTGGCATAGAGGTATGTGTTGAACTGCACGTCTTGGTTTCCGTCTTCCGCATAGCATCTCACTGTCATTTGCAGCTGGTATCTTCCTGTTGGCAGGTTGCTGATGGTCTGATGGCGGATTTCGGCTGTATTGAGAGTTGAGTTTGCCTTGTCAACCCAGTATTCCATGAAATTCATGCCCATTCCGCTTCCGTCGTTGTTGCCTCTTTGCGACCATGTGTCGTATCTGAGTTCTCCGTTGACGTATGATGGCGAAAGAGTCCAATATGACGATGTGCTTTCGCTTGCATAGGCTCCGGGGATTCTTGACGTATAGTCTTCTTGTGCAGAAATGTATGTGGAATTTAAAGAGCAGAGTAACAGTAATGCAATTGCTCCAATGGTAGTTCTGAATGATTTCATTTATTGAGTGTTAATATGTCGTTTAGTTAGTTGATAATTTGAAAAAATGTTTCAATAAATTGGTGTTTTTATAACACATTTAAAAAACTGGGCAAATTTATTAATAAATTGTTACATTACAAAATATTATTTAAAATATGTATTTTCTGACTTTTTTTTGTAATAAAAAATTAGTATTTGTTGACATTGTATTTGCATATTGGTAGTTTTTTGATATAATGAAAAAAAAAGATGATAATAAGTGATTTTAACAATGAAATTATTGTATCTTTGCAAAGTAATGTTTTTCAGCAGTGACAATCGGGATGATTGTCGACTGAAAGAATTCTTATGACAAAAAGCTTTGCTTTGAAAATAACATTAATAAAACTAACTGAAAAATGATAAAATTCTACACTTTTGCTGCCTTCTGCCTAATGGCAATTGGACTTCAGGCGCAGGATCGGTTCCCGTCATCGAGCATGTGGCTTAGGGCATATCCTCTTTCGGGTGCAAAAGTTCCTTATGCTTATGATGCTAAAGGAACGGAATACAAGGTGAACTGGGGTATGGACGTGGCATGGAACGATGCCGGTAATGTTCAGCGAGGGGTGAACTATATCGGAACGGATATCCTCAATACAGGCCGTGTGTCCTATCAGCCTACTGATCCAGTGGGTGATGACCTTAAACTCTCCAGCCTTCAGATTTCACATCTGACCAGCCGTGTTAATAATATCAATCTGTCGAAACCCGACGGTGTGTTGCTTAACCTTGATATCCCTGGCGACCAGTTGGAAAAATACCGTGCCAACTATAAAGGCAAGCCTTACGAATATTACAAGGTAATTAAGGCGTCGGTGTTGAAATACAAGGAGTTGGGAATGAATATCATTTCTATAGCGCCGTTTAACGAACCTGACTACACCTACAATGAGGTGGGAACAAAGGCTCAGTTTTTGGAGATAGTGAAATATATAGCCGCCGATCCGGACTTGGCAGGCATTCGCATATGTGCCGGCAACACACTGAACGACGACGGTGCGTCGGAATGGTATAACTACATGAAGCCCTACGTGAATGAGGGTAATACCCATCAACTTGCCGGCAATTTCACCAATTATGCCAATTTCTTCCAAGAAGTGAGGCGCGACGGCAATCATGCCACCGCCGATGAACTCCACAACACGATGGAGGCATTCGTTGCCGTACACTATGGTCTTCAAACCGGCATATGGTGGGGGTACGACGGATTGGCGCGCGGTGAGTTTTGCAAAGCCACAAGTGGCGGTGGCGAAGAGCTGGGTTACGGAGAAAACCGTGCGGCTTGGGCTGCCGGCTGTGTCTATCGTATGCCAAGCGGTGAAGTAAAAGCCTTTGTGGGTGTAAGTGAGCGTCAGGCGAATAAGAACTGGATGGACATCGTGTCTACCGACCGTGATGTGTTCTACAACGGTTATGGACCTGTAAGGCTCTATCAGGAATTTTTGCCAGGCGATGGAGTATATGGCTCTGACAATCAGAAAAATGCTGACAAGGTAATCCCAATATACTGTGGTGAGGATGTGCCTCTCGACACTATAGGCGGTGAGTATATAATAATGAACAAGAAGTCGAAGAAACTTCTTGCTCCTGCCAACACTAATGCAAATGCACCGATTCATCAGATGACGCGTAAGAACAATGCGCTTGAACGTTGGAACATCCAACCTACAGACTGCTATTCTGGCGGGGATTTCAGTTATTATCGACTGTTTAATGAAAATCAGCAGAGATATTGCAACCTTTTAAACGGCGTGTTGAGCGTCGGGGGCACTTTTATCTTGTACAATGCCGGTGGTTATGCCAACGAACAGTATGCCTTTGAATATGCCGGTGATGGATACTATTATATTCGCAGCCACTTGTCGGGCTTGTATTTAGAGGGCAGTGGCACTACAATGCTGGTTCAGAATGTATTTACCGGTAAGGACGTACAAAAGTGGCGTCTGATGCCTGCTGAGGCCAAGTGTGAGCAGGTGGCTCCAGCCGCTCCTACAGGAGTGACGACACTTTCGCATCCGGCTTCTGTGGTGGTTTCTTGGAATGCCAATACCGACAAGGACATAAACTGCTATATAGTGATTAGGGGTTACGAAAAAGACGGCTCGATGATATGGGAAACGATAGGCCGCAAGATTGCTGGCACTGCGTTTATAGACAACAGTTGTGAACAGGACAAGGAATATAAGTATAAGGTCAAGGCGGTTGACTTGAGCGGTAACCGTTCCGACGACAGTGAGATAGTCAGCGGCTCTACGAATGGCGAGAATACTCTTGTGGCTTATTATGAATTCGATAACGACCTGTATGACTTCACGGTCAACCAGTTTGACGGCGTGTCGTGTGCAGAAGCTTCCTATTCAACCACTTTGCAGTTGCTGAAATCGGGTACGGCCAGTTTGAACTTAGACGGCAAGTCAAATTATCTGATGCTTCCTAACAAGGTGGCAGACATGAAGGAGATGACCATTTCGTTCTGGATGAATAGCGGTGATGTGTCAAGCACTTGGATGCGTGTGTTCGACTTCGGCAGCGACACCGACCATTACATGTTCTTCACTCCGAACAGCGGCAGCGACAGCCGTTTCGTGATGAAGAACGGTGGCAGCGAGCAGATTCTGTCGACTTCCAAGATCGGAACTGGCTGGAAATTCATAGCCATAACTATTGGCGACGACGCAGTGAAACTATATGTCAACGGCAATCAGGTGGCTTCTTCCACCGACATGAGCATTCGTCCTTCGGATATCAAGCCGGCTATGTGCTTTGTGGGCAGGAGCCAATATATTGCAGATCCTCTCTACAAGGGACGTCTCGATGCTCTCCGTATCTACAATTATGCTCAGACACCAGAGGAGATTGCAGCAGACATGTCGGGCGAGGCAAACGCAATCGAACACTTGGATTCCACAGGCAATGAAGTGGTTTCAACCGAATACTATACGCTTGGTGGCGAGCGGACATTAAATCCATTGAACGGCATCTTCATAATGAAACAACGCTATCAAGACGGAAGCGTTAAGGTGAAAAAACTAATCATCAGATAATCAATATCTTCGAGTTTCCTGTTTTAGAATATTCAGCGGACTTCCGGATTACTGTTCCGGAAGTCCGTTTGTTTGTGAATTTGGCGGCAAGCTTCATGAAATGCCGGACAATTAGCCGACATATGAACAAATGGCGGAATTATTTGCTTTTAAATAAATATTTAATTATATTTGCAAAGAATAAAACTAAATACTAATTAACTATCTATTCGAATAAAATTATTATGAGAAAAATGTTTATTTGGGCAGTTTTCTGCCTTATCACATTGGGGATGAATGCACAGGACCGCCTGCCTTCGACGAGCATGTGGCTGAAGGCCTATCCGGTTTCCGGTGCTAAGGTTCCGTTTGCCTATTATGGTGAGGGGACAGAATATAAAGTGACGTGGGGTATGGACGTGGCATGGAATTCCAGCGGCAATGTGCGCCGCGGTTCCAACTATATAGGTAATGCTTTGAACAGCGGTCGAATTTCGTTTCAGCCAAGTGACTCGGTTGGCGAAGATCTGGTATTGTCGAATTCCCAGCAGCGCAGTCTGCGTTCCCGCATCAACAACATCAAGATAAGTGGTGTGAAAAACGTTATTATCAACTGCGACCACGAAGCATTGAAATCCGAGAATTATTATGGTAAGCCAGTTAATTGGTATCGTATGATCAAGGCAAGTGTGCTCTATGCCCGTTCTCAGGGTTTGAATGTTACGAGCATCCTACCTTTCAACGAGCCCGACTATACAGCTTGGGGTGAGGGCAGTAAGGCCGATTTCAAGGAGATAGCCCGTCTGATTAAGGAGGACCCGGACTTGGAGGGCATCCGCCTGTGTGGTGGCAATACGCTGAATTGCGACCAAGCATCCAGTTGGTATAACTATATGAAACCATATATCGACGAGGGCAATACCCATCAACTAGCCGGCAGTTTTGCCAATTATGCTAATTTCTTCCAAGAGGTCAGACGCGACGGCAATCATGCCACAGCCGATGAACTCCATAACACGATGGAGGCTTTCGTGGCTGTGCATTATGGCTTACAAACTGGCATATGGTGGGGCTACGACGGTGTTGCCCGTGGCGATTTCTGCAAGGCGTCCTATGGCGGTCATGAACTGGGCTACGGTGAAAACCGCAATGCCTGGGCAGCCGGCTGTGTGTATCGCATGCCGAGTGGTGCCGTTGAGGCGTTTGTGGGTGTGAGTGAGCGCCAGGCCAACAAGAACTGGATGGACATCATCGCCACCGATTGCGACGTGTATTACGACGGCTACGGGCCAGTGCGCCTCTACCAGCAATTCCTGCCTGGCGACGGAGTGTACAGTTCGGCCAATCAGAAGAATGCCGACAAGGTGATACATATCCATGCCGGTGAAGACGTGCCGTCAGACACCATCGGCGGACAGTATATCATCATGAACAAGAGCACTCACAAGCTTATATGCCCTACAGGCACGAACTCCAATGCAGCCATTCAGCAGTTCGACCGTCGTGGCATAGAGTTGGAGCGCTGGGACATCAGCCCTACGAGCCATCTCAAAGGCGGTGACTTCAGTTATCACTATATCAAGAACGCCGGTGTGAATTATTATCTGAATCTTCTGAACAACAATCTCTATGCCGGAGGTACGTTCATCACCTATAACGCAAACGGCTCTGACAATGAGCAGTATGTATTTGAATATGCAGGCAATGGCTATTATTATATTCGCAACCACTTGTCGGGACTCTACTTAGAGACGAATGGGACGACGAACATCCGGCAGGCTGCATTCTCAAGCAACGATGTTCAGAAATGGCGCCTGATGCCGGTAGAGGCAAAGTGCGAAGTCGTTGCACCTAAGGCTCCTGCAGGTTTAAAGGCAGAGGGACGTTCTGCGTCGGTTCTGCTTTCATGGGATGCTAATTCAGAGGATGACATAAATGGCTATATAGTGCTCCGGGGACATGAAGAGAATGGCTCAATGGCATGGGAAACGATTGGTCGTAGGATTAGCGGAAACTATTTCCTTGACAACGGATGTGTGCAGGGTAAGGAATACAGTTACAAGATTCAGGCGGTTGATTTAAGCGGAAACCGTTCTGTGGCAAGCGAAGTGGTGACTTGTTGCACTTCCGATGAGAAGGCTCTGATTGCACATTATGAATTCGACAAGTCGATTCTGGATGACAGTGATAACCAATTTGATGCTGTATCGCCAAAAGAGGAAATGACTTACTCCACACTTGCTTCATTGGTGAAATCCGGAACCAGCAGCCTTTCGTTCGATGGCACAAAGGATTATCTGTTGCTGCCTAACCATGTAGGTGACTTACGCGAGATGACCATTTCATTCTGGATGTACAATGGAGATGTGAGCCGCACAATGTCTCATGTGTTTGATTTCGGTAGCGACACCGAGCATTGCCTCTACTTCTGCCAAAACACCGGCACCGATGCACGTTTGGTTTTCAAGAACGGTGAGGACGAGCAAATCCTGAAAACCTCAAAAATCACTTCCGGATGGAAATACATATCCGTAACTGTTGATGAATCACAAGTGAAACTTTATGTGAACGGTTCTGAGGTGGCAAGTTCGGATGTCGACCTCATCTCATCCGATTTCCATCCTGCCATGTGTTATCTCGGACGTAGTCAGAACGTGAGCCATCCTCTGTGGAAGGGCCGTTTTGACGATTTCCGTGTCTACAATTATGCACTGACACCAGAGGAGATTATTTTCGATATGACAGGCATAGCCGATGGCATATCCGATATTGAAGCTGAAAACGTTTCTGAAGCAGTTGCAATCGAGTACTACTCCATCAACGGCAAACGCATAGACCACCCTCAAAACGGAATCGTCATTGTGAAACGTCGGTTCGCTGACGGAAGGGTTGAGGTTTCGAAACGGATAATTATGGACTATTGATAAAAAGCAAATAGAAACAACCAATATCTTAAATTAAAAATAAACAACAGACATGAAAACAAATTATGAGATCCGCTATGCGGCGCATCCAGAAGATGCAAAACATTATGACACAAAACGTATCCGTCGCGATTTTCTGATTGAGAAGGTGTTCTCCGACGATGAGGTAAACTTGGTTTATTCCATGTATGACCGTATGATCGTGGGTGGTGCAAAACCGGTGAACGAAGAATTGAAACTTGAGGCGATAGATCCGTTGAAAGCCCCTTATTTCACAACTCGCCGTGAGGTTGGTGTGTTTAATGTAGGTGGCAAGGGTTGCATAAAGGTAGGCGACGAAGTCTATGAACTCGATTATAAGGAAGCGCTCTACATCGGTAGTGGAGAACGTGATGTCGTTTTCGTAAGTGCCGACAAGGCAAACCCGGCAAAATTCTATATCAATTCCACTACTGCACATAAGTCCTACCCGACGAAGAAGGTGACAAAGGCGGATGCTGACATTCTGGCTCTTGGAAGTCTTGAAGGGAGCAACGACCGCGTGATTAACCGTATGATAGTTCAGAAGGTGTTGGATTCTTGCCAATTGCAGATGGGAATGACCGAACTCAAGCCTGGAAGCGTGTGGAACACCATGCCGGCTCATGTTCACAGCCGCAGGATGGAAGCCTATTTCTATTTCGAAGTGCCGGAAGACCAGGCTGTTTGCCATTTCATGGGTGAAATCGACGAAACACGTCATATATGGATGAAGGGCGATCAGGCTGTCCTCTCTCCTGAATGGTCAATACATTCTGCAGCCGCTACAAGCAACTACACATTCATATGGGGTATGGGCGGTGAAAATCAGGACTACGGCGACCAGGACTTCTATGCTATCACCGACTTGAAATAATTTGAAGTCAAAAAAAAGACTTACATGGATTTCTCAGTTGAATCTGGGAAATCCATTAATAAACTAAAATTCTATTATATGAAAAGGAATTTAGGCATATTACTTGCACTGTTTGTCGTAGCACGTGTAGCGGCATCAGAAAAGGTTAAAATCACCATTTCCAACCCTCTGGACTTTTCGCGTTCAAGCGAATTGGTGGAAGTGAGTAAGGCATCCATAGACAAGAAACTCGGTTCAGAAGGGGCTGTTGTTGTTCGTGATGTCGATGGCCGTGAAATAGCGAGCCAGATTACATGGGACGGCAATTTGATTTTTCAAGCAGGTGTGCCTGCCAAGGGAAAGGTGGTGTATACAGTAGAGAGAGGAACTCCGTCGGAATATGAGTCACTTGTGTTCGGACGTCAGTTCCCTGAACGTGTGGACGACATTGCATGGGAGAACGACCGGGTGGCATTCCGCTGCTACGGTCCGGCTCTTCAGCGTTCTGGTGAACGTGCATGGGGATACGACATATGGAACAAGCGCACTAATCAACTGGTGGTGGAAGAACGCTATGCCTCTGAACTCGACCCCGACATCCAGAAAGTGTGCCGCAAGCTGCGCGAACGCGGTGAGAACGCCCTTGCCGACGACCTCTACAATGCAGTGAGCTATCATGTGGACCACGGCAATGGCATGGATTGCTATAAGGTGGGGCCTACACTTGGTGCCGGCACTACAGCGGTGCTGGAAAACGAAGGCAAGGACATCCATTACCCTCGATGCTATGTGAACTATGAAATTCTCGACAAGGGGCCTCTCCGCTTTACAGTGAAACTGACGTACGGACCGGAAACCATTGACGGGCAGACTGTTGTGGAAACACGTATCATCAGCCTCGATGCAGGGTCACAGATGAACAAGGCTGTAGTGAAATATGAGGGCTTGACTCGCGAGATGCCCATAGCCACAGGTATCATTGTTCATAATGAGAACCCTACAGCCTATGTGCTTAACAGTAATAATAACTACATGGGATATGAGGATCTTGGCGACCCGAATCAGTATAAGGAAAAATACCGCGCTAAGCAGAATCAGGATTTTGGAAAAATCTATGTCGGCGCTGTATTCCTGAAACCGGTTGAGAAGATGGAATTCCGTGAAGGCGAGGGGCTTCCAGGGGCTATTGGCCATATTCTTGCCATTTCGGATTATAAGACTGGTGAATACACTTATTATTTCGGTACCGGATGGAGCAGAAATCCTTCCACTGGTTTCCAGAGTCTGACCGATTGGGAAGCATATCTTTCAACATTCTCCGCTCAAATTCAGAATCCGTTGAAAGTGAAACTATGACGGACAAGGAAACCATAAATACTATAGCACTCACTCAGGTGAAACGTCTGAGTCTGATTAATGCCCATGTCCTCTATGAGAACATGGGCTCTGCCACTGCTGTGCTTGAGAACCGCAGCCATTTGCAGGATTTTATTCCTGAGGCCACTGAAATGCTGGCTTCAGCCTTTCAGGATGTGGATGAGGCATTGAAACGTGCAGAGGCGGAGTTGGAATATACAAGCAAAAAGGGCATCAGTTGCATCTGTTACAACGACCCTGCTTATCCCACGCTGTTGCGGCAATGTCCCGACGCCCCGCTTGTGCTATATTTCTTCGGTAATGCAGATATTAACCGTCAGCGAATAATCAATATCGTTGGTACGCGCAGGTGCACGGAATATGGTAAGGATATAATCCACAATTTTGTGACAGATTTGAGTAAGAACTATCCAGACACGTTGATCGTTAGTGGATTGGCTTATGGAGTGGATATACATGCGCATACTGCCGCTCTTCAATGTGGAATGGATACAGTGGGTGTTCTTGCCCATGGCCTCGACACAATCTATCCTGCACGTCACCGTCAGACTGCGGCAAAAATGTCGCATCAGGGTGGTTTGTTGACCGAATATATGAGTGGAACCACTGCACAAAAAGGCAATTTTGTGCGTCGCAACCGTATTGTTGCCGGAATGTCGTCTGCTACAGTGGTGGTGGAGAGCGCTGCAAAGGGCGGTGCCTTGATTACTGCAGAACTTGCCGGCGAATACGACCGTGAGGTGTTTGCGTTCCCTGGTAGGGTGTTCGACCAATACAGTGAAGGCTGCAATAAACTGATATCCCGCCATGAAGCCCATCTGATACAGTCGGCTTCCGATTTTATGAGAATAATGGGATGGGAAGAGAAGTCACAACGTAAGGAAGAGGCGATGCCCGACCTTTTCCCTCAACTCACTGCTGAAGAGCAGGTGGTGGTGAATGTGCTCAAAGGTTCCGACAGCGTTCAAATCAATAAAATCGCAATCGATTCCAATATGTCGTACAGTAAAGTCAGTTCGCTGCTATTCGAATTGGAGATGAAGGGTGTGGTCACCGTCCTTGGCGGTGCCCGATACCGCTTGCTACGTCATTGAAATCCGGGAACAGAAATAAATTAGCATAGTGATAACTTATACAAAACCATGCATATAGCAATAGCAGGAAATATGGGTAGCGGCAAGTCGACGCTTACGAATATGCTCGCCAAACATTATGGTTGGGAAGCGCGATTCGAGGCTGTTGACCACAACCCCTATATTTCCGATTATTATAAGGACATACACAGGTGGTCGTTTAATTTGGAAGTTTATTTCCTGAAGGAACGTTTCCGCGACCTGTTATATATCTCGCAGTCGGACCACACTATTGTTCAGGACCGTACCATTTATGAAGGTGTGTATGTCTTCGTACAGAACAACCGCGACATGGGCCATCTGACCGAACGCGACTTCACCACTTATATGGAATTGTTCGACAACATGATGGTGATGGTGCGGGTGCCCGACCTCATGATTTATCTTCAGGCGTCTGTGGCGCATCTCGTGGACAATATCCAGAAGCGTGGCAGAGATTATGAGCAGCAGATAAGTCTGGAATATCTCCAGAATCTGAATCGCCGCTATGATGAGTTCATATTTGAGAAATACAAGGGGCGTGTGATTACTATAGAAAAGGACAATATGGATTTTCTGAATAATCCCAAGGATTTCTCCACAATCGTTGATAAGATAGACCGCACATTGTTCGGACTGTTCCCTGAATGACAAGTTTATTAAATGTCGTTCAGAAAAATAAGTATTCAATTGAAAACAATCAGGCATTGCCTGGCAACATAATAACCATAAAAACTACGAATATATGCATATAGCAATAGCAGGAAACATCGGAAGTGGCAAGACAACACTGTCCAAGATGCTTGCCCACCACTACGGTTGGACTCCACGTTTCGAGTCTGTGGATAATAATCCTTATCTGGCGGATTTCTATGCTGACATGAAACGCTGGTCGTTCAACTTGCAGGTTTATTTCCTCAACAAACGTTTCAAGGACGTAGTGGATATATCACGTTCGGACGATACAATCATCCAGGACCGCACAATATTCGAGGATGCACGTATATTTGCACCCAACCTTCATGCGCAGGGAATGATGAGCGACCGTGATTTTGAAAACTACAACGACTTGTTTGACTTGATGATGTCACTCGTGGGGTTGCCCGACCTGATGATATACATACGTTCGAGCATACCTACTCTCGTGGCACAAATACAGAAGCGTGGGCGAGAGTACGAGCAGACCATGCGTCTTGATTATCTGAAAGGACTTGAAGAACGTTATGAAGCGTGGATATCCACATATAAAGGTCCGCTGATCATTATCGACGGTGACCATTGCAAATTTGGAGAAAATCCTGAGGATTTCAAGCATGTGGTCGACTTGATAGACTCTAAACTCTTCGGACTCTTCCCGATGGATGCAGGCAGTAATTAACAGAAATGGGAAATACGGGAATATTAAGACGTTTCAATAAATAAAAAAACATGAACGAATATTTTGATATAAACAAGAAATATGCAAAACTGACAGAGACCTTTCATAAGCGTGATAACCGTCCTCTTATAGGCATAACGTCTACATTCAATGACGCTCAAAGCCAGTTGAACATGGTTTATTACACGTCTGTGGTCAAGGCTGGCGGTGTACCTTATATAATCCCTCCATACGACATTACTGACGGTGAGGGTTGGGCATCTGATATTCTTGACTCACTCGACGGCATCCTGTTCAGCGGTGGCGGCGATGTGAATCCTCTGTTCTTCGATGAACAGCCCATCCGCGACCTTCATGCCGTGGCAACTGAACGCGACGAGATGGAACTGCTGTTGGTGAAATTGGCAGCCGACCGTCAGATGCCGATTTTGGGAATTTGCCGCGGACTGCAGGTGATGAACGTGGCATTAGGGGGCACTGTCCTTCAGGACATATACGCTCAGGACGAGAAGGCGTGGGTGAAGCATGCACAGACAGCACCGCGTTTCGCTGCTACACATACGGTTGATGTGGATGACGACTCTGTGTTATACAAGATTTACGGTAAAAAAGAATTGGCAGTCAACTCATTCCATCATCAGGCTGTGGGAGAACCGGCTCCTAATTTGCGTGTTGTAGGCCGAAGTGTCGATGGCGTGATAGAAGCAATGGAATCAACTGAGCACAAATCCATACTTGGAGTTCAGTGGCACCCGGAATGCCTTGGCAATACATGGGATACCGAAGGAAATGTGTTTACTTGGCTGGTGGATGAGGCAAAGTCATTCAAGGCTGCAAAACGCTTGCACGAACAGGTTCTGACGCTTGACACACATTGCGATACTCCGATGTTTTTTGACCAGAACATTAATTTCGGCAGTCGAGACCCCAAAATATTGGTTGACTTGCACAAGATGACAGAAGGGCATCTTGACGCCACCATCATGGTGGCTTTTCTCAAGCAGTTGGAGCGTGATGACCGCTCGTTATCTGCTGCCACCACAAAAGCCGATTCGCTGCTCAACCAAATCGAATCCATGGTGGCTGACCATGCCGACAGTGTGGCTATTGCATATAATCCGGATGATCTGTATGCACATAAGCGTGCGGGACTGAAAAGCATAATGCTTGGCATTGAGAATGGATATGCCATCGGTAAGGATATATCGAATGTGGAGCGTTTCAGGAATAGGGGAGTGGTATATATGACTCTGTGTCATAATGGTGATAATGACATATGCGACTCTGCCAAGGGAAATGGCGAACATGGCGGAGTGAGTCTGTTTGGAGAAAAGGTTATAAAGGAGATGAATCGGGTCGGTATGATGGTTGACCTCAGTCATGCGGCAGAATCGAGTTTTTATGACGCACTTGAAATCAGTTCGGTTCCGATAGTATGCAGCCATTCGTCATGCCGTGCGCTATGCAATCATCCCCGCAATCTGACAGACGAGCAGATGCGTGCTTTGGCCAAAGCGGGTGGGGTGGCACAGGTGACGTTCTATGCCGGCTTCCTGCGGGAGAATCCGTCCGAAGCATCGATTATAGATGCTGTGAACCATCTGAACCATGCCGTTGAGGTGATGGGAGTCGAGCATGTGGGCATCGGCACCGATTTCGACGGCGACGGAGGCGTGCCAGGATGTGCGTCGGCTTCAGAGTTGATTAATCTCACCCGTCGTCTGCTTGCCCGGAGATACAGTACTGATGATTTGGCGAAGATATGGGGCGGCAATTTCCTGAGAGTGATGAATGAAATCAATAACAGATAATACCTTTGTCGGATAATAAACGAAATCGTTTTGATGATGTCTGATTTATGTAAATACAGAAATTCTTGATATGCAAACGTGTGGAGTGTTGAATAGTTCCGCACGTTTTTGCTTTTTTGTTATGAATTTGCGATTCTTTGTGACGAGGTTGTTTATAGGTCTATAGGTTTTTTCTTTATTTTTGCAGAGCAAAAATAAGAGTTTGTTACTTTGATACTTATAAGAGTTTCCTCTTATTATAACTTATGATATAATGACCGACTAACTAGACAGGTGTAAGAAAAAAATCAAAAAAACATCAGATTAATTCACTATAATAATTTTAATCGAAATGAAAAAACTGTTTTTATTGTTAGCGTTTTTGTCTGTTTCATTGACAAAAGTGTATGCCCAGGAGGATATGGCGACATTCCGGACATGGGCATTGACCCCTCCTATGGGCTGGAACTCATGGGACTGCTATTTTTCATCCGTAACCGAGAAGGAAGTTCTTCAGAACGCTCAGTATCTGGTAGACCATGACATGGTGAAATACGGTTGGGAATACGTGGTTATTGACATCCGCTGGTATTGCAACCATCCTTCTCTTGGCGGTGGTTGGTATAATCAGAACGGCAACCAGGAGTATGTTCTTGACGAATACGGCCGTTACTTGCCTTCTCCAACCCGTTTCCCGTCGTGTATGCAGAATGGTGTGAACGTTGGTTTCAAGCCTTTGGCTGACAAATTGCACGAGATGGGTTTGAAACTTGGAATCCACATAATGCGCGGTGTACCTAAGTCGGTAGTGAATGGAGGCTTCAAATTGAAGGGCAATTCAAATGTGGCATGGAGTAATGTATACGACGGAACCACATCTCCTTGCGGTTGGCTTGGCGACAACTTGAAGGTAAAGAACAACCAATACGGCCAGATGTATTACAACAGCATTATGGACCTTTATGCACAATGGGGTGTAGATTTCCTTAAGATAGACGACCTTTCGCGTCCGTTCTACACCGACGAAATCCATATGATCCGTAAGGCAATCGACCGCACCGGCCACCCTATAGTTCTCTCTATGAGTCCGGGCAAGACCCAGTTCCAATATGCTCAGGAATGTCTGGAGAATGCCAATATGTGGCGTATGATGGACGACTTGTGGGACAACTGGAGCGCTGTGGATGCAGTGTTCTCAGAGGCTGAATTCTGGAGTGGCGTGACCCGTCCCGGCAACTATGCCGACTGTGATATGCTGCCTTTGGGTCAGGTTGCAGCTACAATCGGAGATCCTGGTTATTGCAATGCTGACGGTGGTCACTGGACAAACCTCACTCATGACGAACAATACACTATGATGACATTGTGGGGCATATGTCATTCACCTCTGTTCTTCGGTGGCGAACTGACCAAGAACGACGCGTTCACCAATTCGCTCATGACCAATGAGGAATATCATCAGATGCATAAATATGGTAAGGATGCCCATCAGGTATATAAGGATGAGGAGAATGGCCAGGTGGTATGGACTTCCACAGACCCTGCCACCGGCAACCGCTATCTGGCTCTCTTCCAGAGAGATAATACACGCTGGGTGGTTGGCAACAAGGCGCTTTATAAGTCCGAGACCGTGGCTTACACCACTGATGGTCATGCCGTTGATGTGGATATTGCATGGCCGGAGGGAAAGAAAACGCTTGTGCTCGTGATTGACGATGGTGGCGATAACTTCAACTATGACCATGGTGACTGGCTGAACCCAACTCTGATACTCCGTGACGGCACAGAAGTGCCTCTGACCGGTACTTATAAGACGCGCGACTACACAAACTCTTACTTCAATCGCGTGTATGAAAACCGCAACGTGGACCACGGCGGTGACATGAAGGTGCTCGGACAGGTTTATCAACGCGGCTTCTCAGCAGACGCCAACGCTGCTATTTTCTTCCAGATTCCTGATGACATGGATGTTGTGAGATTCACAGCCAAAGCCGCTGCCGACGATTCCGGAATCGGTCAGATGAATTCAACCACCAGCTTGAGGTTCATGGTCTTTGACCAGAATCCTCTGAGTGCGGAGCAGGATGAGGCGGATGCACGTTCTGGTCTTATCTCGCGTACAGGCACCAAATCAAAGATGCTTGAAGCCGATATAGCTGGTGCTAGTCAATTGAAAATCGTTGTAAGCAACTATGACGATGGCTTTGCATACGACCGTGCCGACTTGGCTAACCCGGTTCTGATAGATGCAGAAGGCAATGAAACGTCTCTTACTTCATTGACTCACAGTTCTTACACTTCCGAATGGGGAACTGTTCACAAGAACCGCAACGTGGAGAATGGACCTCTGAAAATAGAGGGGGTCACTTATAGCACGGGACTGGGACTGAACGCACAATGCACGCTCGTATACGACTTGCCGGAAGGACATAACTACAAGACTTTCCGTGCTCTTTGCGGATATGATTCAAGTTGCGACACTGATAATAAGAGCAATAGCGGAACTACAATGGAATTCCTTATCTATGCAGTGCGTAATGACGATAATTCATTCAAAGTAGACCTCACTCAATTTGGATATGGTCCAACGGAAAGCGTACCACTACATGATATATGGGCAAATGAGGATCTTGAACCAGTTGTGGGCACTCTTGAAACCTTCGTACCAAGTCATGGTGCAAGATTGTTCCGTTTAGGCAACAACACTCCGGACCAGATAGAGGGTGTGATTTCCGATTCTGCCGCTATCGGAAACTTGTTACCTGCAGATGTTTATGATCTTAATGGAATGCTGTTAAGACAAAATGCAGAATCACTTGATTCCCTTCCTAAAGGTCTGTATATAGTAGGAGGTAAGAAAGTGTACAAGAAATAAATGTAATCTGAAATTACATACGAATATTAGTCTGCGCCGTCCATATCACATGGACGGCGCAGCATCGTTTATGAAAAAAAGAAAACTACCTCTTCATAAAACTATTTATCAATACTAAAAAACTAACTATCAATTTAATAAGTGTTCATTTACTGCTAAATGCAGCTTTCAAAGTTTTGTTTGCTCTTAACATCGGTCAGCCTACTGTGTGAGTGCTTTTTGAAACCGATTCTGTATTAACGCTTGATTACCTTTTTGCCGTTAACGATATAAATGCCCGGCTTGAGGTTGTTGAAATCAACCGAATTGAAGCTGTCGGACAATCTGCGTCCGTTCATGTCGAAAACACCTGTCAACTGCTCTGACAAGCCTTCAACACCTTCCGCCTGCAGTTCTTCAATGCCTGTAGCCATATTGGCGAAATCGAACACACGGTTGGCCAGAGTGTTCAGTCCACGCACGTCGGTGGATGAGAGTTCCCGTTTGTAGACCATCAGGTCGTCGAAAGCGGCTGGAGTGGATCCCCACGGCGAACCGTGTCCGATATAGAAGTTGTCGCAATTGGCTATGTGCTGTAGCACGCTGTTCATGTCGAAATTGGTAAGATTGGATACAGTCTTGCCGTTTTGTGTTCCCTGGAAGGATGATATGATCTTGCGCAGACCGTTGACATACAGTTTCAGTCCTTCGCTTGAAATGGTCAAAGTGACGAAGTTCCATTTTTTAGAAGGGAAGAAGTCCGACACCTTCTTGTCGGGATGATAAATGTCAAACCAGTTGTTATCGTCCTTCTTATATCCTATATATGCGTTTCCGGTTATAAACAGCGTTTCTCCTGTCTGGTCATTTAGAAACGAGAAGAGTGCGTCCCAAAGGTTGTCGTCGTCGCGATAGAGCCAGAATGCCACAGTGACTCCTTCGCTGAGGTCAGCCCCTTTCAGACAGTTTGGGAATCTCACGTAGCTGTTGTGGTCCTTGATTCCGAAAGAAGTGTGAAGTACCTTTCCGTCGCGTTCGTTGTCGGTTATCTGTGTTGGGTTTGTACCGGTTCCTTTATGCAGTTTAGTGCCTTTTTCTGAAGTGTTGTATTGGTTTGTGAGAACCAGGGAATTGAAATTGTAATAAGCCATGATTCCGCTTGCCATGTCGCCTTCCGGCAGTCCTTCGTTGGATGCAGTGACATTGAAAGTCTGTGTCCAATAATAGTCGCCGCAGGTGAGTGTGGCAGTGAGTTCCACTGGCACAGGTTCGGTGAGTTCAGCCGGGTTGTATCTTCCCGTGTTGCTGATTGCCTCCGGATTGCTCGAAGTCCATGTGAGTTTCACATTGTCTTGTAGTTCGATGTCGAAGAGATTCAGATTTCGTTTTACAACTTGTCCGTCGGAAATCGGCAGTTTCATGTTGTTTAGAGTGTAAGCAAGTGCATAGTCGTCACGCATCTTATATCCCCATATGCTGACACCGTATGCATTGGCGGCAGTGAAGGCAAGTGCCTTGATGGTGGTTGGCTCCATCTGCTGCTCCACGAGAACTCCTCCATATGTGTTGTTGTCGAACGTGAGGCTTATGTATGAAGTGCCTGACACGGTGTTCCATGTCCCTGTTTTGTCACCAGTGATTTTACCTGCTGCTGTTAGGTTAATCTTAATCGGTTCTACTTGTTCCATATTGACGAAATCCATGTCGTATTTGTGTATGAGCAGGTTATAGGTGCCGGCAATTTCCTTCTTTGTCGCTATTTCTTTTGTTGCAATGTCTTCGTCTGTGGCTGTCTCACCAGTATATTCAAATGGCGCTACACAGAGCCATCCCGACCTGTTCTGGAAAACCTGGTGAACTCTAACCTCGTGGGCAGGACCGTTGTCGTGGAAACGGGTGTGATATACAAGATATGTGCGTCCGTCGGGTGCTGCTATGATGGAATTATGTCCTTGAGCCACTTCGCCCATTCCCATGAAGCCCCAATTGCCATATGCACCTACCACTTTCTCACCTCTGTGGTCGGCTCCTATGCCTACGTTATTAATCCAATAGTCGAGTACAGCCGGGGTGCCGTCGGGACCGAGGTATGGTCCTTGAGGGTTTCTGCTTCTGAACACATGCATCTCGTAGCCCTGGTCGGCTCCAAGGGCTCCGTGAGTTACGAACAGATAGTAATATCCGTTTATATATTCTATATATGAACCTTCTCCTGTTGCTCCACATCCACCGGCAATCTTACGCCCGAAGTAAGGGTCGAGGCTTACCGCTGTCTGTCTGATGTCGAAATCGCTTCCATATACCACGTTATAGTCTCTCAGGCCGGTTGCTTCATCGAGTTCAAGCATCCATATTCCTCCGAAGAACGAGCCGTATGCCATTAGCAGGTTGCCCTCTTCATCATAGAATACACAAGGGTCGATGCAGTTTGGCCATGTAGCTCCCGGGTCGTGAATATATCTTGTAGGGATGCTTGCCTGATTTCCTATGGCGAGTTGCAAGTCGGTCTTCCTGTAAGAAATGCGTTCGTCCCAATCACTGTAGAAACCGGAATAAACCACCGGACCTTCGTAAACGTAAGGGCCTTCTATGCTTTCAGATGTCAGAAGAACAATAACACAGTTGTTTGCTCCCCATCCCCCGTCGAGACTCAGATACATGCACCATTTTTTCATCTGCTTGTTGTATATCACGTCGGGTGCCCACATGTTGCCGTCGAGCGACCAGTTAGCATCGAATGCGCGGGTCCAAGAAAGAGCGTCGAAATTGCCGAATGCAACTTGCTTACCGCCTATGTTAACGGTTTTCACCCTGTGGGTAACAAACGGCTCGTTGTTGTTGTCTGCATTGCGTATATTGCCGTTGCTCATGATTACCCCCCATGGGGCAAGCAGATATTCCCAATTGCGCAGGTCTCTCGATTTCACTTGTCCGCGATGGGTACCGAACAGATAATACATCTTTGACTCTGGCTCCCAAACGATAGACGGGTCGTGGACGCTCACCCTTCCCATCGGATCGTTCTTAATCATGCGTTGTGCATCGGATATCGTGATTTCCTGACTTGCCATTGCCAATGCAGGAATCCAAACTAAAAATGAAATTAAGACCTTTTTCATGTTCTTTCAGTTGATTAATTCAATTGCAAAAATAAGCAGAAAAATTTTGTTTTTAAAAATATTAAAAGGTGATTGAATTAAAAGTGATAGTTTTTGAATAATAATTTACATTTTTGATTTGAAACGATAGTGTTAATAAAATAAACCGATGCAGTGCATTGCTTTGAATCAGCATGGAAATGTTTCAAATTTCGTTTCTTGCAAAATGAACATTCCCATGCTGTCCCGCTCAGCTTTTATTTGTTGAGTATGACTTTTCCGTTTACGATAATAAGTCCTTCCTGTTGGTTGGAAACTGGTCGTCCGTTGAGATCGTATGTCTGTCCGTTGTTCACTTCTCTTTCCTGTTCAACCGATTCGATTGCCGTTGGCACGATTTCTGCATTTCCTTCGTTGATGGCTTTCACCTGCTCGGCATCAAGTGCCACGTTGTAGATTTTGAAGTCATCGAAATATGTCTTCGTCATAATCTTGTCGCCACCGAACGGCGATTTGGCTATATATGAAGCGGATACGCTTGTCGCTATTGCTGATGGCGCATTAGTGAAGCTCTTGGAAGTGGAAGTGAGGAATCCGTCGAGATAAATTGATGTGGTCCCTTCTTTGCAAGTGACAGTGATTTCGTGCCATCCTCCAAACATGAGTCCGGAATTGGTGTCGAGTCGTGTCCCGGCTGAGTTACGGTTGTATTCGAAATACCAGTTGTTGTTATTTGGTGAGTTGATGAATCCTATATAGTTGGATGTGCCGTCGGCAAGTGCCCATGCCCAGCAGAAGCTGTCGGCGTTGCCGATTCCGTCCATTTTCAGGCGTAGGCTCACTGTGTAGTCGCCTGTCAGCTGCTGCAATACTTCCTGTGGCATCTGCTTGCCAAGTGAGAGATAGCCTGAAGTGTTGGAATAGTAGCAGCGGTTGCCATCATCTTCCACTACGAATGTTCCGTCACCTATGGTGTTGTAGCTGTAATTCTTTCCGTTAATCAAGTCGCTCGTCTTGTCTGTTGGCTCGAATGAATAACTAACAAGAGGTTCTGGAACTTCCATCTGGTTGATAATTGCTTCTGCATCGTCTACGTCCATTTCGAATATACAGAGAGAGTATTTAGGAACCAAGTATGTCAGAGTGTTTCCTTGAGGTTTCACACTTAAGTCTTTTGGCAACACGTTTCCTGGCTGGTTAATGTTGTTTTCGTCAGTGCCGTTCTCGCTCTTCAATACGTGGAGAACACCGCCGGTAAACGAACCTTTCTTCAGTGTGAACGTGGTTCTTTGTGCTTCGTCATATGGATTTACTACTTTGATATACAGTTTTCCTGACTCGTCGTCTATATTGCTTGCCAGATAAAGCTTCTGCTCATTTGGCATATAGGATTTCTCAACTTGGAGTTCATTGTTGATATATGCTTTCGCAAATCCGTTCTGTACTTCAATCTTTATTTTATAGGTGGTTCCGTTGGTTAATTGTCCGCTCTTGGTGCCAAGTGTGCGACGTGATCCGTTAAGTGCCTGCTCAATAGCGTGTTGCGAATTGCCCCATCCGCCAATATTGAACCAGCAATAGTTCTTGTTGTCTTGCACGTTGAATCCGATGAGGAAACCTTCATCGCCTGACACTTTCACTGCATCCAGTTCGATGGTGTATGTTGTGCCAAAGTCTTGTCCGTTGAGTATGGCAAGATTGCCGTACATATTGGTTTTTGTTTGCTGCAGCATTCCGTCAACTACGCTCCATGTGCCTCCATCGAATGTCCAATCTGAGAGGTCATCCGAACTGAAGTCATTCTTATATACCACCTTGTTGCTGGCATTGCGTACTTTGATGTTGTCGTATTTCACTGATGTTCCCCATGAACTCAGAGCGATGGAATAGGCTGGCTTTCCATTGTCGATTTCGGTCCATTTCACGTTTTCGGTGCCATGATAATTAGCCATCAGTTGCTGTACGTAGTAAGAAGGAGTGCCGAAACTTGAAGAACTGTTGTAGCGAATCATGTCAGGACGCCAAAGCACGTTGTTCTCATGTGCGAAGATAGGCGCGTAACTGTTCATGAGAACCACATCGCTGTTGTTTTCCATTCCCTGCATAAACACTGCCTCTCCGAGAGCGGCATTCATATTGCCTACCCATCCGAAATTATCTGTCACGGCATATTCACCTATGTAGAGTTTGTAGTCTGCGCGGTTGTGATTGTCGAACAGGCGATATTTACCTACGAAATATTCAGGCGAGTTGTAGTAGTGGTCGTCCACGAAGTCGGCAGGCCATGGGTTTCCGTAGCTATACCATCCATTGGCAATGCAAAGCACTTCAGGATATTTAGAATGGATGGCTTCGTAGAATAATTTGTATCTTGGTGAGTAGGAACCGAAGAAATAGTTTTCGTTTCCGATTTCAATAAGTCGCAGGTTGAATGGTTCCGGATGTCCGTTTTTAGCTCTTTCCTGTCCCCATTTCGTTGTCAGGTCTCCGTTGCAATATTCTATTGCATCAAGGGCTTCCTGTATGTATACATTAATATTGGAAATGTCGTCTTCCCAATCGTGACCGAATCCCATGTTGACAACGAACATCGGCTCTGCTCCAAGGTCTTCGCAGAGTTGCAGACATTCATGGAATCCGAATCCGTCGCTACATGCATAGCCCCAGTTGTTGTTGAAGTGGCCAGGGCGGTTCTCGATCGGACCTATTGTCTTTTTCCATTCGAATCGGTTTTGTGCCGGATGAGCGGCGGTCCATGCACCTTCTATGTAGCATCCACCAGGGAAGCGCATGAAGGCAGGATGAAGAGCCTCCAGCTTTTCTGCCAGGTCAATACGGCAGCCGTTCTCGCGACCTTTATATGTTGGAGGGAAAAGGCTCACGCAGTCGTAATATAATGTACCGGCAGTGCTGCCCACCATGGCGAACCACCCGACAGGATCGTTGCCAGTGGCGGTGATAGTGGCTTCCACTTTCTTCCATCCAGGCTCGAAAGGACCATTAATAACTGCCTGACCCATATTGCCTCCAGATGCATTCTGAAGACGGACTGTGATGTTTCCGTTATATGTGGCATTACCACCATTGACCCACATTGTCAGGTGGTATTGACGACCGTTAACGATGTTGACTCCCCACCAGCCTTCGTTTCTGGCACCTGTGTTGGATGCGTTCATCTGAACTTTCATACATTTAGGGCTGTTGGAGTTGAGTGGGAACTCATTCGACACTGATAACACAGAATTTCCTTCAGTCCACCAGAAATCCGGGTTACCAGCATTGTCCTCAATGCTACGGTTTCTGATTAATTCAGCGTAAAGTCCGCCGTCGCCGGCATGGTTGATCTCTTCATAGAAGATACCATAGTGGCGTGGGTTGATTGTAGCCCCGCGTTCGGCAGGATTGAGCTCAATTGAAACTTGTGCGCTTAAATTCATGCTCATGGATAAAGCGAGCATTGCAAGTCCAAAATACTTTTTCATTTTTTTAGGTTTTATAGTTTTCGTTTTTTTTCATTCCTTTTTTCGTTGGTTTCAAGATTGATGAAATGTCTTGAAAGGGTGGATTTGATATCCGTTGCAAAATTAATAATATTAAGGTGAATATGCTGAATAATGTCGTAACAAAGAATGGTAAGAATGTAGCATTGTTATAATTTTGCTATTTTTTGAAACGAGATTGTTGATTATAAGTCACATATATATATTAAATTTGCAAAAAGAAAAATCAAACACTTGAAAATATGAAAAAAACAGTTTATGCTTTGCTTTGTGTGTTATTCGCATCACAAAACATTTTTGCACAGACAAGCGCAACTGTAAGGGCTGATTTCAGCACATGGGAAGAATATCCGTTGGTAAAGAAAATCGGTGTTTACCAGACTCCACTTATCACCAGGTCATGGATTCAGCGAGACATGTATAAAATGACAGAGTTGGAGGCTCGTAGTTTCCGTTATGAATTTGCCTGGGGAAAGGACTTGTATACCAGTGCTGATATTACAGGTACTACTTCGAGCTTGAAATACAACTGGTCGAATGCCAATTACCTGTTCAGCCGTGCAAGCAAACATTCTCCTGCAATAATTTTCTGTCATGGTTATATGCCTATACCTCTTCAGAACGGAAGTGGGGAACTGGCATGGCAGAATCCTCCACAGGATTATAGTTTGTGGCAACAAGTAAATCAGGCTGCTGCCGAAAACTGGCGTGAAAAAGGTTATAGCAACCGATATGTCGAGATATGGAACGAGCCGGATTTGCCTGGCGGATTCTTCAGCGGTAGTGTCGACGACTATGTTCGTATATATCAGTATGGTGCTCTTGGTGCTAAAGCCGGTGACCCTGACGCGAAAGTCGGTGGACCGGGCGGTGCATTGCAGTGGTGGCACGAGCCGTTGGTGAATCACTGTCTTGCCAACAACCTGCCTCTCGACTTTGTGTCGGGACATGCTTATGGCATTGATTTCACATGGCAGCTGAACGCTATGCGTAATGCTCTTAATCGACTGGGAAACAGAAATGCAGAGATGCTGCTTACTGAATATTCGCCTTATGCTGCTGTTGACTATGCGGCTAATGGTCCGGTAGAACGCGCTGAGGCTGCAATGACTTTCTTTCAGGCTGTACCTACAATTCTGCAGTACACTGACCTGTCTTACGTGACTTGGGCACAGTATATCGACCCGATGGCTGGCACTTCTGGCAAGGCGTATTCCGATTGGGACAAATTGGGACTTATTGACGGCAACTACGGGTTCCGAAAGTCGCTTTTCAACGCATTCAAACTTTATGGAATGATGCCGGAGGACCGTTGCGCTGTGGAACTCCCTGCTTCATCTCCGCTCGGATCACTAGCTTCTACAAGTGACGACTGCTCTACTCTCGTCATTTGGAATACCTCCGACAATGACTATTTGATTCAGGCAACTCTTCGTAAACTGCCGTTCAAGGAAGGCCGCCTGCAGATGTATAATATAGACGAAACCACGAACAGCTGGTACGAAACGGGTGATGACCGCCTCCTGCCCTTCTACGACAGCGATACAGTTGCTACTTCTCTCGGAAACAATCCGGGATCACTCACATTGAAGAAACTTAGCCTTCGTCCGAAGGGAGTGCTCTTCATACGATTCCAGGCTCATGATGCCAAACCGCTTTTCCCTCAGAACGATTTTGCTGATATAGTAAGAACCGACCAGTGGTATGAGTCGACACGCGACAACAATAACCCTTATGCTTACTTTGACAGCAAGACCTGGACCGCACATCTTTCCACTTGCAACCGTGCAAACGGAACTGCTGTGATGAGTGTGACTGCAGAAAACCTGCCTGAGAATATTCTGGTGAAATCAAAGTCTAACACGCTTGCCGACAGAAATGCCAACTCTCAGCAGGCTATAAGAATTGATTTCCAGTCGACAAGCGGAAACTATACAAGCAGCGTGCTATTCCATGGAGGAATCTATCACTCCGACCAGCCTCTCACACTCCCTTGGGGTACAACGCGTGCTCCTTCAAGAGTGGTGAAGGTTGATGATATCAAGAATTTCAATTTCCGCCTGTCGGACTATGCTCCGAGCTCATTCAGTGGAAGGGCGGTCATCACATTCATTCTCGCTCAGACTGGTGCCAACACCAAATGCAATTTCCAGTTGATGAAGCAGGATGACCTGATGCTTGACAACGTGCGTGCAGAATCCGTTGAATCAAATACTATGGATGTGTCAGTCAGAATGGAAGGCAACATTGAGGATGTGGTAAAGACCGGCTTCATGAGCAGCAACACCAACGACCCTCTTGCAATAAATGCTAAGGTTGTGGAGGCAGAAACCGAAGGAAACAGTTTCCACATAACTCTCAAAGGCCTTTCTGCCAATAAATGTTACCAAATCAGAGGTTTGGCCATCCGTTCCAACAACGACACAATCTTTACTCCAGTGGCGATGTACCAAACTCCTGCCAAGCCATCCAATATCAGTCTTTATGACGTGAATTGCGATACAGTGGCTCGCACGGCACAGTTAAGGGCCAATATAAAAAGTTCACCTACAACAGTCTACAAGCGTGGATTCGTGTGGTCAGAGGCTGAATCAAGCCCCATGCCAGGGTTTCAGGACAATGTGGTAATGATGTCGACTACAGGCACCGGCATTTACACAACTGAACTGAGTAATCTCTCCCCTGCCACAATCTATGCTGTTCGCGCATTCACATTCAGCGGTGCCGGTACAACCTTCAGCGAACCAAAATATTTCTCCACTAACCCGTATATTACAGCAATATCGGAAATATCGCCGAACGAGGCGGTGCCTGTGGCTTATTTTGACATCTGTGGCCGTAGGGTGAATGCTTACGAACAGAAAGGAGTGACCATCGTGCGCTATTCCGACGGCTCAACACGTAAAGTTCTTTTGAAATAAGAGTATTAGGAAATTATTGTGATTGATAAATGCATTCACAAATTTCCTGTAATACAATAAAACCACTATCTTTGCAATATGAAGCATTTATTCTCATTGATTCTATTCTCTGCATCGATAGTATTCTCTTTCGGTCAGACCGGTGATTTCGGCATATACGAATTGCCAAGCGGCGAGCTGTCGTCAATAGGCAACGTACATGCCGTTTATCGTGATAAAGAAGGGTATATGTGGTATAGCACAGAGGAAGGGCTGTGCCGTTATAACGGTTATCAGGTGGATGTGTTCTGCTCCGACAGCATAAGTCCGTCATTGCTTGCATCTAATTTCGTGTTTGATATAGGCGAAGACAACGACAACCATCTGTGGTTTGGTACTGCAAGCGGAACTTATATCCTTGATAAGCGAGATTTCAAGATTCATCCTATAGCTGCCAAGGAGGCGGCGGGAGTGGAATGTGAGGCACTTATAGCCTTGTCGGACGGAACCGTCTGGATAAGTACTTGGAATTATATTCTTCATCTTGACAGCAACGAACGATTGTTGCAAAAGATTGCAACTGGCAAAAAACCGAATAGCGGTAAATATGCCAATTCTTTTTTCGAAGACAGCCAGAACAATCTGTGGCTATTGGAAAAGGACGGCACTATATGCCGATATGACAAGGGCAGTCGACGTTTCTTGAAATACAAATGGGATGGTGCTTCTCCTCAGCGGATGATAGAGGATTCGCAACATGGATGCTATTGGGTTGCAACTTGGGGAGGCGGAATCTACCGGTTCAAGCCAAACACATTGGGTACGGAAGCATCAATCGAACAGCAGCTGCCGACAGTTGGATCCAATGCCAGCAAGTCGGAGGTGATAGATTTGATTATGGATAAGAGCCATCCGCTTCTGTGGGTCACCTCGATGGACGGTCTTCATGCTTATGACGTGAGCGTTTCCGGATTGTCGGAGCGGAATATAAGCGGTTTGTTGCCGGCAGGAAAGAATATAGTGGACCGTATGGACTACGACAATCGTGGCAATGTATGGGTTGCCGCATTTTCTCCACATACATTCATCATCTCTTCTGCACAGGGACGTGTGCGCCGCAACAAGATGCCAGATGTTCTTCAGACAACCGGCAACAGCGTGATTGTGGATTTCGCCATATCCGACGGTGAAGACTGCATATGGATATGGGACCCTCGCATCGGCTTGGAATTGCACAACCGTCGTACTGGACACGTCTCCTTGGCAAGTGCCCAGGCAGACGATGCTTCTATGCATGGCTCCGGAGTGATTACCCCAATAACAGGTGAGCAGGCTTTCTGGATGGCTTCTGGCAACGACATTGTGAGACTGTGGCATGAAGGCGATGTGATTCGTCGTGAGAAATATGCCACTATTCCTAATGCCGGCATATTCGGTTTGTTTGACGCTTCCGACGGGTATATTTGGGCCGCAACCACTAGGGGAGTGAAAAAAATCCTGAAGTCCGACCCTTCTAAAATCGTTCAAGTGACTGATTCGGCCGACGTGGCATATAGAATAGCCGTTGATAAGGACGGTAATTATTTTTGCCATTCAGAGCAAAAGGGCATTTATGCTTTCTTGTCGAAAGGACGCAAGGAGATAAGCCTATTGGGTTCTGATGAGCATTGCTCTTCAATGACCTTCTCTGGAAGTACTCTTTGGATTGGTACCGACCGTGGACGTGTATATCGTTACACTCCCGGCGATTCAGCCCCGGCATCGGTTCTGCCTTTAGGCAATAAATTGGGAAACCGCCTCCTCGACATAAAGGTGGATGGCAAGGGACATGTGTGGTCGATAGCCAGCCAGATCATAAAGGAATGGAATCCTGCAAATGGCGCCTCTCATACGGTTTTGGGAAATGACTCTTTTGTGGATATGGATTATTTCCGCACAATGGCTTCGTGTGGCGACAGTATTTTCATTGGTGGTTCTATGGGTTATTGCATGATTGAATCATCTGAACAATTGGCTGACTCCACATCGGATGCAGTGCCAAGGGTTTCAGCTGTGAGTATCGACGGCAAGAAAGAATATATAGGTGTGGGTAATGACGAAATCAGCATATCTCCCTCTGCCGGTATTGTGGAGATAAGTGTTACCACGCTTGACTATCTGCATGTCAGCCAGATACAATATGCATATCGCTTATGCAAAATCGGATTCTTCGGTGGAGCAGACAATTCAGGCAATTGGGAGGAATTGCCAAGGGGTGTGAACGTGCTGCGTTTCACCTCGCTTGATAAAGGCGAATATGTGCTTCAGCTTAAAGCCACTGACCCTAACGGTATGTGGGGGCCTGCCACCGACGGCATTCGCCTACATCGGCAGCCTGCATGGTGGGAGACATGGTGGGCATATCTGGCTTATTTGGCAATGGCAATCGCAATTACTGTATGGGTGTTGAAACGCTATTCCAACTATGTGCGTAAGAAGAGGATGGACCAGATGGAAGAGAAACTCACTGAGATGAAGTTCAAGTTCTTCACCAATATAAGCCATGAACTACGCACACCTCTCACGCTCATCATGCTTCCTCTGGAAAACATGCTGAAGAAATCGGATTCTTTCAGTTCTGCCGACCGCAAGCGAATAGAAAGCATGCATTCGAATGCCAAGGAATTGCTCGAAATGATCAACCAGTTGCTCGATTTCCGACGTATGGAATTGGGCGAGGCTCAATTGAATGTGAAGAGCGGAAATATAGTTGACTTCATAAATACAGCTATTGAAACCTTCCAGCTGATAGCTGCCCGAAAGCATATCAACCTTTCGTTCAACAAGCCGTCGAAATCGCTTTATATCAATTTCGATCATGAGAAGCTTCATCACGTGATATGGAATCTTCTGAGCAATGCGATGAAATTCTCGAAAGAAGGTGGCAATGTGACTGTTGGTCTTGAGCAGAAAGACTCGGATAAGATAGAGATAAGTGTAAGCGATACTGGTATAGGGATTGCTCCGGAACATCTATCACACATATTCGAACGCTATTATCAGGCATCTGACTCTCATGCTGAAGGCGGCTCTGGCATCGGTTTGCACATGGTGAGCGAATTGATCCATATGCACGGAGGTGATGTGACGGTTGACAGTGAGTTGGGCAAGGGAACCACTTTCCGCTTCACTTTGCCTATGAATCTACCTCTGAGCCAGGTGCATACAATAGCACAGCCAGAACCGGGAGAAACGGCGGCAGATGAATATGATTCAGCTGTAGGTGGTGAAAATAAGATTCTGCTTGTTGAGGACAATGTTGAATTCCGCACGATGATGGCGGAAAGTCTCGGCGAAGACGGCTATTCCACTCTTGAGGCAGGCAATGGCGAGGAGGCCTTGGTACTTCTGAAGAATCATGAGGTGAGTCTGGTTATATCTGATGTGATGATGCCAGTGATGAACGGCTTCGACTTGTGCAGGAAAATAAAGAGCGACTTGACATTCAGCCATATTCCGGTGATTCTTCTCACCGCAAAGACCGGTGATGAGAACCAGCTTGAAGGTTATAAGATGGGAGCCGACTATTATATGACAAAGCCATTCAGCATGGATTTGCTTATGAACCGCATTTCTCATCTTGGAGCTCAGAGAGCCCAGCAGCAGGAGGCTTTCCAGCATGAACAGGAAAATGATGTGGTGGGAATTACACGCTCGAAAATCGACGAGGAGTTTTTGGAAAAGGCCATCAATGTGATGAACGATCATATTGGCGACCCCGCATTTAATGTTGAAACATTCAGTCAGGAGATGTTCACAAGCCGTATGACTCTTTACAGGAAAATCACCAATATCACCGGTCAGTCTCCAAACGAATTCATCACTACAATACGTCTGAAACATGCGGCACAACTATTGAAGGAAACATCTGCATCTGTGGCGGTGATTTCCGAGCAGTGTGGATTCTCCAGCCCTAGCTATTTCAGCAAGAATTTCAAGAAGATGTTCGGCAAACTGCCTAAGGAATACAGGATGCGGTAAATACGCCTAATTTTTTATACCTGTAAATGAAAGTGTAAATTATGTTGAAAGAAGCAAGAGCTGTAATCTGTTAACAAGAATAATTACACAAAGAAGCGGGACACCAAAAATGGTGTCCCGCTTCTTTTGTATGAAATAAAATCCGTTTAGTCGTTGAGTTTAGCCTTGATGAACTCACGGTTGAGTCGTGCAATGTTTGCGATGGTCTCACACTTAGGGCACACAGCTTCGCAAGCACGAGTGTTTGTGCAGTTTCCGAATCCGAGTTCGTCCATCTTCGCTACCATAGCCTTTGCGCGTTTAGCGGCTTCTGGACGTCCTTGAGGAAGGAGAGCGAGCTGGCTCACCTTTGAGCTTACGAAAAGCATAGCCGAACCGTTCTTACAAGCAGCCACGCAAGCACCACATCCGATGCACGATGCACAGTCCATTGCCTCGTCGGCATTCTGCTTTGGAATGAGTATTGCATTGGCATCCTGCGCCTGTCCGGTGCGTATGCTGGTATATCCGCCTGCTTGGATGATCTTGTCGAATGCGCTACGGTCGACCATACAGTCTTTGATAACCGGGAATCCAGCAGAACGCCATGGCTCAACAGTGATGGTGTCTCCGTCCTTGAAGCGTCGCATATAGAGCTGACATGTGGTGGCTCCACGTTCAGTCTTTCCGTGTGGAGTACCATTGATATACAGTGAGCACATGCCGCAGATTCCTTCGCGGCAATCGTGGTCGAACACAAACGGTTCCTTACCGGCTTCTATCAGTTCTTCATTCATTATGTCGAGAGCTTCCAAGAACGATGTGTCGTCGGGAACATTCTTCAATTCGTGTGTATCGAAGTGACCCTTGTCCTTAGGGCCGTTCTGTTTCCAGAACTTTATTGTAACTGAAATATTTTTTGCCATGGTGATTAGTTCTTGTAATTACGTGTTTGTACCTTAATTGCTTCATATTCCAGTGGTTCTTTGATGAGTTCAGGGTCCTTGTCAGCACCTTTGTATTCCCAGCATCCCACATAGAAATAGTTCTCGTCGTCGCGCTTGGCTTCACCTTCCTCGGTCTGGTATTCTTCACGGAAATGGCCTCCGCAGCTTTCGTTGCGTGAAAGAGCGTCGTGAGCCACCAGCTCACCCATAGTGAAGAAGTCGCGAAGGTGTATGGCCTTGTCGAGTTCCACGTTCAGTCCTTCCTTGGTTCCAGGTACGAAGAGGTTGGTGTCGAATTCCTTCTGCAGTTCCTTAATCTTCTTGATACCGGTTTTAAGTCCTTCGGCAGTTCTTCCCATACCAACGTATTCCCACATGATATGTCCGAGTTCCTTATGTATGGAGTCAACCGAGCGCTTGCCCTTGATATTCATCAGACGGTCGATTTCTGCCTCAACGCCCTTTTCCGCTTCTTCGAATTCAGGAGTGTCGGTGCTCACCTTAGGCCATATGGCTTGGTCGGCGAGATAGTTCTGGATGGTGTAAGGAAGCACGAAATATCCGTCTGCAAGTCCCTGCATAAGTGCGCTTGCTCCGAGGCGGTTGGCACCATGATCGGAGAAGTTGCACTCTCCGATGGCGAAGAGTCCCGGGATGGAAGTCTGCAGTTCATAGTCCACCCAAACTCCACCCATAGTGTAGTGTATGGCAGGGTAAATCATCATTGGCTTATAGTATTTCACACCGTCGATTTCGTTGGCCAGGTCGCCAGGATAAACGTCGGTGATTTCCTCATACATGTCAAAGAGGTTTCCGTAGCGCTGTTTCATGGCGTCGAGTCCGAGGCGGTTTATACTTTCTGAGAAGTCGAGGAACACAGCCAGTCCTGTGTTGTTCACTCCGTAGCCCTTGTCGCAGCGCTCCTTTGCAGCACGGCTTGCCACATCGCGAGGCACGAGGTTTCCGAATGCCGGATAGCGACGCTCAAGATAGTAGTCGCGGTCTTCCTCAGGAATTTCCCATCCTTGCTTCTTGCCTTCCTGAAGTGCTTTGGCATCTTCCAGTTTCTTTGGCACCCAGATACGTCCGTCATTGCGGAGTGATTCCGACATAAGTGTCAGTTTCGACTGCTTGTCGCCATGAACCGGAATACATGTAGGGTGGATTTGAACATATGACGGGTTAGCCATATATGCACCTTTACGATAGCACTGAACGGCAGCGGAACAGTTGCATCCCATTGCATTGGTGGAGAGGAAATATGCGTTTCCGTAGCCTCCGGTTGCTATTACAACGGCATTGGCTGTGAAACGTTCTAATTTGCCGGTTACAAGGTTCTTTGCTATGATTCCTCTTGCTCGTCCGTCGACGATTACGATGTCTTCCATCTCATAACGGGTGAAGAGTTTCACTTTCCCTGCCTGCACTTGAGCGCTAAGTGATGAATATGCTCCAAGCAGAAGCTGCTGTCCTGTTTGTCCTTTTGCGTAGAACGTACGGCTCACCTGTGCTCCACCGAATGAGCGGTTGGCAAGCATGCCGCCATATTCACGTGCGAACGGCACGCCCTGTGCCACACACTGGTCGATTATGTTATTGCTCACTTCAGCCAGACGATACACGTTTGCTTCGCGTGCACGGTAGTCACCGCCTTTCACTGTGTCGTAGAAGAGTCGGTAAACGGAGTCACCGTCGTTCTGATAGTTCTTTGCTGCGTTGATACCTCCCTGCGCTGCGATGGAGTGTGCGCGGCGTGGAGAGTCCTGGATGCAGAAGTTCAACACGTTGAATCCCATCTCACCCAGCGATGCGGCAGCAGATGCACCGGCCAGTCCGGTACCTACAACGATGACATCCAGTTTCAGTTTATTCTTAGGGTTGACCAAACGCTGATGTGCCTTATAGTTCGACCATTTCTCAGCTACTGGTCCTTCTGGTATTTTTGAATTGATTTTAGCCATTGTCTTAAAGTGTTTTTAAGGTTAATCATTCGTCGGTTGCCTCTAATTTGCAACATTCTCCGTTTTTATCTGCGCATTTTTTGCAATTCTTGCAGCATTCAGGGCACTTGTCGCAGCAAGGCTTTCCGTCCTTACAACATTCACCTTCTCCCTCGCAGCATTCAGCGCATTTCTCGCAACAACCTTCTTCGGCAGCAGTGCCGTTGCAGCATTCTGCATTTTGAGCGTCGCAATTCTCGCAAGGCTTTTGTTCGCTGCATCCTGCGCATGGAGTGTCCTGATGGCAGCCAGGGCATGCTTGTTCTTCTTCAGCGCAGCATTCTTCCTGAGCCTGGGGGCATCCTTTTTGTATTTCTGCGCAAGTTGCATCATGACCGCAACCTTCTGCTTCAGCGCATAACTCTGTTTTTTCTGAGCAGCAGTTCAGTGATGGTGCGGTTTTAGTGGCGAATCCAAGCACAACTACAAGGAACATAGCCATAACGATAGAAACGAAAGCGGTTCCAATCACTTTCCAGCGCTTGAACCACACGTGTCCGCTCCATCCCACGGTCTGTAATGCCGACCAGAATCCATGTACGAGATGGAACCATATGGCAATAATCCATATTACATAAAGCACTGTGTAGATTTTTCCGTGTGGAGTGTTGAATGCGAATGTATACTTTATCCATCCGAATCCGTTGGCAGGACTGATGTTTCTGTGAACGTCGCCAAGAAGTTCTGCGAACATCATGTTATACCAGAAATTGAAGAGGTGAAGCAGCAGTCCCAAGAGCACGATGATTCCAAGAACCAGCATGTTCTGTGAAGACCATTCCACTTTGTCGGGCTTGGCAGTGACAGCATAACGGTTGTTGCCACGTGCCTTCCTGTTCTGAAGAGTCAGCACGATGCCGTAGATGATGTGAATGCAGATGAGTCCAACTAACAGTACTGTAGCTGCAACGGCATACCAGTTGGCTCCCAGGAATTCACAAATCATGTTGTAGCCTTTGGCTGAGAACAGCGCAACCACGTTCATGCAAGCATGAAACGTGAGGAAGAGTATAAGAGCCATACCGCTCACCGACATGACCACTTTTCTTCCAATCGAAGAGTTACATAACCACATAAAATTTTGTTTTTGAATTAATGATATTAAATTGATTTGATAATGTTTTTCTACATAAGTCGCAATCCCGTCAAAATCCTTTTTCAAGGTGCTTTTTGACGAGTTAACTTGGTATTAAATGCAAAAATAAAGATTTTTTAACGTAAAAACAAATAAATAATCAATTAAATAAATTTTTTCTGCCCGTGAACGGTCAGTCATCGGCTAATTGGCGTACTTGTCATATCCGTTTTGCGTAATCTTTTTTAGTATAATAAACAAATAGAAGGTATCGCTACGCTCAAATTAAAAATTTGATTTCAGCAGAAGGTTATTTCTCTAAATTTTATCAGGAATTTTAAGAATTTTAGGAATTCGCTCCGCGATAATTATATTCAGTAGGCGGGTAGACGAGCATAGGGATTTGCGAATTAATTGAATTAGTGTTGTATTTTTGTTGTGTGTCCATTAATATATTTGTGATTTCAGAATTATTTTTGTACTTTTGTCTGTGAAAGTGAAAAAAGAACAAATTAATAGTGACAGACTTATGGCATCAACGACAATCAACCAGCGCAGATATCCTGTAGGAATCCAGACCTTTTCTGATATTATCGAAGGCGGGTATACATATGTAGACAAGACCGGCTTGTTGTGGGATATGCAAAACAAGGCCAAGTATGTGTTTTTGAGCCGTCCCCGCCGTTTCGGCAAGTCATTGCTGAGTTCCACGATCCATTCCTTTTTCGACGGAGACCGCCGTTTGTTTGAGGGTTTGCAGATTATGCAGATGGAGAGAGAATGGAAGAAACATCCTGTATTCCATCTCGACTTGAGCATGGCAAAGGGCATGAAGTCGCGTGCTGACCTCCGCCATAAGCTGATAACATTGCTGAAGCCTTATGTTGACATATACGGGCGTGACGAAACCGAGCTTATGCCCGGCGACGTGTTGTCTGGGCTGATGCGTCGCGCGTATGCCAAGACGGGTGAGAAGGTGGTAGTGATAATCGACGAATACGACGCACCTTTGCTCGACGTTCTTCATAACGACGAGTTGCTTGACGACTTGCGCGATGCCATGCAGGAGTTCTATATCCCTTTAAAGGCGGCCGACCCGATTATGCGATTCTGCTTCATTACCGGCATCACGAAGTTCTCACAGTTGAGCATTTTCTCCACTATAAACAACCTGAAGAACATATCCATGATGACAGATTTCGCGACAATCTGCGGCATCACCGAGCGCGAGCTTCAAGCGACGTTCGAACCCGACCTTTCAATGCTGGCTGATTCTATGGATTGCAGTGTGGACGAAGCTCATGACAAACTGCGGAAGATGTACGACGGATACCATTTCTCAGAGAATTCAGAGGGAGTTTACAATCCGTTCAGCCTTCTCAACGCTTTCATGGACAAGAAACTTGGTCTTTACTGGTTCACCTCCGGCACTCCCAAGTTTCTTATCTACCAGATGCAACATTTCCGCACCGACATAACTGACATGGATAATCTGGAACTTCCGTCAACCGCGTTTGACAGACCAACCGAAGCAATGACCAATGCTTTGCCATTGCTCTATCAGAGCGGTTATCTGACGATAAAGGATTATGACCGCGAGACAGAGATCTATACTTTGTCGATACCGAACAAGGAAGTGAGAATCGGCTATACCGATGGTTTGCTTCCCACTTACGTTGGCATTGAGAGCTACATGGTACAGACAGGTTTTGCCATCCGTTTCTGGCGTGCCTTGAAGAAGAACGACATCAACCTAGCTCTTGAGGAGATGCGTTCCTATCTGGCCAGTTTGCCATATGTGGAGGGTTTCA